>Ga0268257_1000255_pt1 | contig 80184 bp, 80 predicted proteins | sample AgamicAtPrz_FD_200249 | JGI IMG/M metagenome (GOLD analysis project Ga0268257, IMG submission 200249) | Agave microbial communities from Guanajuato, Mexico - At.P.rz (v2) (version 3) | ecosystem: Host-associated > Plants > Phyllosphere > Phylloplane/Leaf | place: Guanajuato, Mexico | collected... | reverse complement strand
TGGCCAGCAGGCACAGGTTGTCCTGGGCGTAGGCGTAGCCGATGCCATAGCCCAGGCCGCGCTCGTCCTTGGCCACGATGTGCGGCACCCCGTAACTGGTTCGGCGAATCTGCGCACTGGCATCGGCGGCGGCGGACTGCAGCGGCGCTGCGCCGACGCTGAAGGCTACCAGGACGGCAGCCAGGCCAGCGCAAGTCATGGGACGGGAAAGTGGAAACACGGGCACTCCTCGGGTTCGGGGGTCATCCCGATCAGACGAATGGCCACATGAAAATTTTACGTATTACAAGGCAATGGAACGTCTTGAACAGAACCAGGCTTTTTTTTGCGCGTGGGCTGCAGTTTTTCCGTTCTCATTCGTCCTAGTAAGTGAGGCACCCAAATTTCGGGTTCGTCCACGAAAAGGAGCATTCACATGTACAACCCGCAACCCTCGATCCAGGCTGGGCGCGTCCCAGGCAAAGCGCCCAGGGAACAGGACGTTTTTGCTGACGAACGCATCGGCAACGAACAGATCCGCGAGCTGTTGCGCAGTTTCGGCCTGCGTACCAGCCTGATCCGCCTCAAGGTCATCGATGCCTTGCACGCCGCCGACCGCAATGGCCGCAGCATTGGCGTGCGCGGGGTGCACGCGCAACTGGAACAGCTGGATATCCCGCTGTCGTTCCTCAGCGTGCGCGAAGTGCTCAAGCGGCTGTGCAGCGAGGGCGTCATCCAGCTGGGCAGCGACAAATGCTACAGCCTCAACCCGCAGGCGCGCGCCGTGCTGGAGCGAACGCCTGTGCGCTGAGCGCATGGCCGGCCATGCCTGGCCGGCCCGCCAGGATCAGGGCTTGACCTTGCGCCGCAGGATGCCGTTGATCACCACGACCACCACGGCGATGGCAATGGCCAGCATCTGGAAGGTCTGCTCACTGATCGTGCCCTGCTTCTGCAGGTGGGACAGGCCCAGCATCAGGCCCAGTACTACCAGGATGATCAGAAGGGAATATTTGAGGCGCTGCACGTGTGTCATCGAAGGTTCCTTGCAACATCAGGGGCAAATGGCTCGCAACGAGCCGCGGCAATGATACAACGGCCACCGGCCCCGGCGCTGCATTTCCTGCTGGGTGGGGCGGCGCCTGCCTGAAAGCATGGGGCTCCCAAGCACCCATGCCGGAGGCACCATGTACAAACCCCTTCTGTTCGCGTCGCTATTGCTGACGCCCTTTTCCCTTCATGCGCTGGACACCCGCCAGACCTCGGCCGAGCAACTGCTCGAACTGGGCCGCGAACTGGCTGGCCAAGCTGGCGCCAGCCAATGGCAACAACTGTGGCAGCGCGTGCGCCAGGCCGGTTACCTGCAGGCAAAAGGTGCGTCGGTGCATTTCAGTGTCCCCCTGGCGCAACTGCCCGAACTGGCCCGGCAAACCCTGGCCCAGGCCGACCAGGTACAAGCACAGCAGCAGACCCAGGCACTGTACCGCCGCAGCTTTGCCGACCAGGTCATCGGCCACCGTGACGGGCAGCCGCTGCATGCGCTGTGCCTGCTGGTCGATTGGCGCACGCTGCCACAAGGCATGCGCGACTCCCCCCAGGCCTACCTGCGCAGCGCCAGCCTGCTGAGCAGCTATCCGTGCGATTGAGGGGTACCACACCCAACGCGCTGCGCAGGGAGTGGCCTGATGGGAAATCACCCGCCACAGCCAAATGTTGAAGCCATGTCCTACAACGCCGGATATCGCTGCCTGCAAAACCTGTTCGCGGAAGCTACAAGCCCCAACCCATATGGCGCCTAGCGACATGCCTCGGCTGTCACAGAAAATCCAGCCACACCTTCGACATAACGCCGCTGGTGATCGGTTAGCACAGCCCATCCGTCCCGAAGGAGCGCCATATGCAACTGCCAGACTTGAGCCACATCGATATCAGCCAACTGCCCCACTCGCTGCAGGCCCTGATCGACTGCATCGGCATCGACAACGCCTACCAGCTGACCTGCGCCTACGGCGGCAGGCCCAAGTACATCCCCAAGCACCGCGAGCGCACCAAGCTTGCCGACGTGTTGCCGGCCGAAGCGCTCGACGCACTGATCAAGCGCTTTGCCGGTGTCGCCCTGGAAATTCCCAAGGCTGACCATTTCATGCGCCAGTTGCGCAACCTGCAGATCCAGAAGGAAAGCGCCAGCGGCTTGTCTCGCAGCCTGCTCGCTGACAAATACGGCCTGAGCCTGCGCCAGATCGGCAATATCCGCCGCCAGGAGCATTGCGCGCGCTGAAGCCCAGGCATCGTGACCACGATTGATAGCCACGTTTTTAACCCAACCAGAAGAGAACCCAGCAATGTCGATAGATAACAGCCTCATCGGTTCCGTAATCAATGCCTTGCCGATGGACCGCATGATCGCAGGCCCCCTGCAGGCCATGGTCCAGGCCCAGGTCACCGCCAGCAAATCCTACGCCGACTTCCTGATGCAGGTGTGCGTCCAGGACGGCAAGGCCGTGGCCATCCAGTTCGACTACGACGAAACCATCGTCGACGAACAAGGCGAGTACAAGGGCGTGGTCAGCAAGACCATGAAAGTGCCGCTGGTGGCAGCCATCACCCACCCGAACATTTCCATCGAAGAAGGTAATGTCGAGTTCGAACTGGTCATCAACCAGATGTCGGAAGACGTTTCCAGCAAGGACATGAATGCCGAGGCAAGCGGTTCGCTGGGCTGGGGGCCGTTCAGGCTCAACGTGAAAGGCAGCGTCAGCCACAAGTCCACGCAAACCCGCAAGACTGACACCCGCGCCCGCTACGCCTTCAACACGACCTTGAAACGCCAGGACCCGCCTGAAGCGATGATGCGGGTGATCGACTTCCTGACCGACGCCGCGACAAAGCCGACCGTGGTCCAAACCGCCACACTGGACAGCCAAGACGCAATTTCCCAGGCCGATACCTTGAAGAACCCTGCGGCCGACGGCGCTCCGGCCCTCGGCGCCGCCACCTCTTGAGGCGCACCTCCCCGCCCCGAACAGCCCCCCTGACCAGCAACAGGGGGGCACCACCTGGCCTGAGGAGTCGAAGCATTGGATAAATCCCCCGCCCCCATGACTTCCATCGACCTGCGCGAAATCACCCGTGGCCTGCAGGAAGCCGCCAGTGCTACCAACAGCCTGATCGCGCAGCAGTACATCAACCTGTTCGACCAGTTCTTCGAATGCGACACCGAAGCGTTGGGCGCGCCCATGAAAGCCAAGATGGTCGAAGTGGCCATGGACGGCCAGCACATCATGCGCGTACCGCTGTTCGCGCTGGTGTCGCCCAAGGGCCTGGCCCTCGAGCGCATGCAGGTCGACCTTTCGGTACGGGTCAAAGGCACCGAAGCAAAGCAGGCACTGCTGACCGCAGGCGAGAACAAGGCGGCCAGCTTCAAGGTCACCATCGGTGGCCAAAGCCGTCAGGGCGACAACCGTGACCCCGATGAAGTGCAGATCCGCATGCAGTTCCAGGCCAGCGAACCACCAGAAGCCCTCAACCGGCTGATCGAGGAGTACACCAGCCTGATCATCCCGGTACGCGCCCCCAGCCCGCCGCCCTCGCCCGACACCAATGAGTTCATCGAGGCGGCCATCGTCCGTTGACGGCCGCCCCCGCGACGGCTCAGAAGTCGCGCTTGTAGAAGATGTCCAGTGAGCTGGCCAGCCCGCTGGCAGCCTCGAGGTACACCTTCTTGCTCAGCTTGTAGCGCAATGCAATGGTGTTCGCAGGCTCGAACACCCCCACCCCATAGCGCAGGCTCAGTTTCTCGGTGAGGTTGCCGCTGGCGACCACGCTGGTGGTATTGCCCGAACCTTCGGTGTCCAGCTGGAAGTCGTCGATACCCAGGCTCGAGGCCAGGCTGCCGGTGATCCCGGCGCTACCCGCCAGGCCCAGGCCCAAGGCCGCTTCGGCAAGCATGTTGTTGTCTTCGCCGGACGCGCCCAGAGGCCGCCCCAGTACCAGGTACGACAGCGCCTGCTCCTGGCTCATGGCCGGCTCCGAGAACACTTTGCTGGTGGGCTGCTCGGCACTGCCGCTCAGGCGGATACCGGCAATCACGTCGTCGACCTTGCGGATCGCTTCAATGTCCAGGTACGGCTGGTCGATCGGGCCTGCGAACAGCAGCCGCGCACGGCGAATGGTCAGGCGCTGGCCGTAGGCACGGTAGCGGCCGTCGGCCAGGCTCAGCTCGCCACGGGTGTCGAGGTTGTCGCCGATGTGCACATGGCCGAGCAGGTTGGCCTTGAGGCCAAAGCCACTGAACGAAAGCTTGTCGCGGCCCACTTCGACATCGATGTCCATGGCCATCGCCATGGGTGGCTTGCCCTCTTCGGTCTGGTGGCCAACGATCACCGTGTCATCCGAGACCTTGACGGTGGACGGTGGCAGCTCGCGTACAGTGATCGTGCCCTTGGGCACCTGTACCTTGCCGGTCACCGCCAGCTTGTCGTCGATCAGGCGCAAGGTCAGGTCCGGGGCCACCTCCAACGTCGCATAGGGCTCGACCGTGACGGGCAGTTGCTGGCCCTGCAGACGCAGGTCCATGCCCAGGGCCTGGCCCCAGGTGAGGTTGCCATTCAACTGGCCACGCCCCGCCTCGCCACTGCGCCAGCCGCCATTGAGCTGTACCTGCTCGCCGGCAATCAATGCCTGCAATGACAGGTCCTCGAGGCTGACCGGCAGTTCGGCGCCACTGACTTCGCCGCCGCTGAGCATCAGGTTGCCGTTGACCTGCGGCGCCAGCAAGGTGCCCGACAGCCGGCCACTGCCATTGAGCTGCCCGGCCAGGCGCTCGACCATAGGCACGAACGGGCGCGCCACCGACAGGTCGAGGCCGGCCAGGCGGAAATCACCCGACAGCGGTTTGTTCTTGCCCAGTGGATCGAGGCGGGTGTTGACGTTCAGCTCGCCCAGGCGCTCGCCGCGGAATGCCAGGCGGGTATCGATGCGCCGTGGCGCCAGCGTGCTGTCCAGGCGCAGGGCCTGGTACGGGAAGTCGACCCAGCGGTCCTTGTCGCGCACGCGCAGGGTACCGCCACTGGCATCGACGACGATGTTGCCCTTGGGGCCGCTGGCCGGAATGTCCAGATTGATATCGGCATTGAGCAGGCCCTGCCAGGCGAAGTCCTTCGGCAGCCACTGGGCCAGGCTGTCCAGCGGGAACTGCTTGAGGTGGTAGCGCAAGCGTGGCTCGGGGGCCAGGCGCTGGTCGTCACCACACAAGCTGGCCTGGCCGGAGCGCCAGCAGTGCGCAGCAAAGTCCAGCTGGCCGCTGGCCAGCCGCTGCAGGCGCGCCGGTGCCTGCAACTGCCAGTCCTGGCCGCCGGCCTGGATCCGCCCACTGGCCAGGCGCCCACGCCAGTCCCCCTTGTTCAACTGGCCATCCAGGCCGAGGTCGAGCTTGAGCTGCGGGCCGTCCAGCGCCAGGGTCAACGCTTGCTGGCGAATGTCGCCTTTGCCGTTGGCCTGCAAGGTACCCAATGCCGTGTCACCCAGGTGAATGCCGCTGGCCTTGAGTTCGATCACGCCGCGCTGGGCGTTGTCCAGGCGGGCATCCAGGTCCAGCTGCTGCAAGCGGTTTTCCGCCTGGGCCAGCCGCTGGCCCTGCAGGGTCAGCGTACCTTGCGGGGCCTGCAAGGTGCCAGCGACGTCCAGCCGACCCTTGACCTGGCCCTGCAACCTTGGCCACAACTGGCCCAGGCGCGGCAGGTCGAGGTCGACCCGCCCGGCCAGGCGCTGCTGCAGGCTGCCACTGCCATTGATGCGGTTGTCCCCCAGCTGGATTGCCAGGGCGCCCAAGGTCCAGCTCTGCCCTGCCCCCTGGGCCTCGACCTTGAGCATTGCCGGCTGGCCGCGCAGGCGGCCTTTCAGGTCAAGCTGGGCATCGAGGCTCATGGCGTCGCCTTTCATCTCGCCTTTGCTGCGCAGCGGCCCCGCCAGGGTACCCGGCAGCTCGGCCAGCCAATAGGCTGGGTCAAGCGCCGACAACTGCAGGTCGACATCCCATGCCAGGGTGTCGGCAAAGCGCACGGCGACACTGCCGGCAGCCTTGCCTTGCCCGGCGCTCAGCGCCAACTGCGGCAGCTTCACCTGGCTCAGGTCACCTTCGAACGGGCTGGCCAGGCTGAACGCGCCGGCCGGGCCATCCAGGTCGCCATTGAAGGTGCCCTGGTAGTTGCCATCGCGATAATGCACCTGGGCCATGAACCGCTTGAGGGTAACCTCGGGCGGCGTCTCCAGTGGATACAGGCGCAGCCACGGGAAGTCCTGCCAGTCCAGTCGGGCGTCGGCGACCAGGCCTTGCTGCCAGTCAGCCGTGGCTTGCAACTTGACCCGCTGGGTATCGCTGGCGTTCAGGTCCAGGGCATCGAGCCTGGCGCCTTTGCTGTCGACCAGCCCGGACAACAGCAAGGCGATCGGCGACTGCTCGGCCGGCAGGCTGGCCGACCCCGACAGTTGATAGCCCTTGAGCAGGTCGCCCCGGGCGTCGAGCTTGAGCTGGTTGAACTGCACGGTGTCGGGCAACGAAGCGGCCGGCTTGAATGCCTCGGAGCGGATCTGCAAGGTCGCCGGCAGGTGCTCGGCCAACGCCTGCAATTGCCCGTTCAGCGTGGCGTCAAGGTAACCACTGCTGGTGCCGGCGAGTTTCAGGGTTTTCTGCAGCTCGCCGGTGGCGGTCAGCGCCAGCTGCCAAGGTTTGCCGTCCACCGCTGGCAGTTGCAGCTGCGCCTGGAGTTGCACCGGCCAGTCAGCTTCGGGCTGCAGGTCGCCCTGCAGGTTCAATTGCAGGTCATCGCGCTGCAGGTGCAGGCTGTCGATGCGCAGCCCGGTATTGGTCCAGTGCGCCGCCAGTTGCAAGTCGCCAAGCAGGTCGCTGCCATCCAGGCGCAACTGGCCAACCTTGACCTCACCCAGTTCGATGGCCAGCGGCAAGCGCAGGGCTGGCAACTGCAGCGGGCCGCTGTCGGCCGATTCGGCGCTGGGCGCAAAGGCCATGTCGATGCGCTGCGCCTGTAACTGGTCAATGCACAAGGTAGAGCGCAGCAGGCATGCCGGCGACCAAGCCAGCAGCGGTGCCTGCACCTCTACCGTGCTGCCGGCATCGGCCCAGCTCAGCCGGCTGGCTTGCCAGCTACCGGCCAGGCGGCCCTGGAAGTCAGCCACCTCAAGCCCGGGCACCTTGCCCAGCACCCAGCGGCTGCCGGCCTCGGTCCCCAGCAGCAGGCCGAGTGCCAGGCCCAGGCTTGCGGCTACCCCGAGCAGGCCCGCCAGAATGTACTTGATCACGCGTTTCACAGCTCAGGCCCCATGGAAAAGTGCAGGCGAATTCCCCCTTCATCATCCAGCGCCTTGGCCAGGTCCAGGCGCAGCGGCCCGACCGGCGACACCCAGCGCACGCCAAAACCGACACCGGTCTTGAGGCTTGGCAGCTCCAGGTCGTTGAACGAGTTGCCCTGGTCGACGAAGGTTGCCAGCCGCCACTTTTCGGTCAGCGAATACTGGTACTCGACACTGCCGGCGACCAGGTAGCGCCCGCCAATGCGGTCGCCGTCGCTGTTCTTCGGCGACAGGGTCTGGTAGTCATAGCCACGCACGCTCTGGTCGCCACCGGCGAAGAAGCGCAGCGACGGCGGAATGTTGTTCTTGAAGCCATTGGTCGCGCTGCCACCGAACTGCACCCGGCCGAGCAAGCGGTGGTCATGGCCAAGCGTGGTCAGGCCCTTGAGCAGCACGTTGCCATGCAGCAGGTTGGTGTCCGAGACCAGCCCTTCCTTGGCCACCTGCACATCGAACTGCAGGCGGTAGCCGTTATGCGGGTCGATGCGGTTGTCACTGCGCAGGAAGGAGTAGCTCACCCCCGGCATCAGCAGGTTGCTCAGCCCGGAGTCATCACCCAGGCGGTACTCCTCGCGCTGGTACTTGAGGGAAATCACCCGCTGCCAGCCGCTGGGCAGCTTGCTGTGCCACTCGGGGCCCACCGTCAGCAGTTTGCTGAGGGTGTCGGTGCCGGCAATTTCTTCGTTCTGGTAGCCGCCGGCAAAGCGCAACTTGTCGGTCAGCGGCGGGTCGAGCGGGATGTCGTACCAAAGGCCGACGTTCTGTCGGGGCGCCGACAGTTCGGTTTCCCAACCGTAGCTATGGCCCTGCGGGTTGACCCAGTGGCGGGTCCAGTTGGCCTTGCCGCGTGGCCCGACGTCGGTCGAGAAGCCCAGGCCCAGGCCCATGGTGCGGGGCTTGCGGGTTTCCAGGCGGACATCCACGGGGATTTCTTCGCCCACGGCGGCGGTGGGCGCCGCATCCACGCGCACGCCTTCGAAGTAGCCGCTCGATTGCAGGTCATTGTTCAGCTCGGCGATCAGTTCCGAGTCGTAAGGTGTACCCGGCTTGAACGAGACCATGCGCTGCAGCAGGTCGTCGTCCAGCGGTGTGTCGCCACCAAAGGTGACGGCGCCCAGGTGATAGCGCGGGCCGCTCTGGTAGACCAGTTCGATATCGGCCACACCCGCCTGGGGGTCGACCGCCAGGCGCTGGCGGCTGAAGCGCCCACTGAAGAAGCCATAGCGCGACGCCTGGTTCTGGATCAGCCGCTTGGCATCCTCGTAATGGCCGTGGTTGAGTTGTTCGCCAGCGCGCAGGGCCTTGCTGTCGGGCACGCGAAAGGCCTTCATCTCGCTGGCGGGGCCTTCGATGCGTACGGTCACGTTGCGCAGGCGAATCGGCTCGCCGGGGTCGATGGTGATGATCAGTTGCGGGGAACGGTCAGCCTCGCTGGCGGGCTTGACCTCTGTGTCGATCTGCGCCTGGTAGTAGCCAAGTGCCTGCGCGGCTTTGCGCGCCTGCTCCTGGGCGCCGCGACTGAAGCGCAGCAGCGCTTCTTCATCGCGGTCACCAAGGGAACCGATATAGCCTTCGACATTGGCCTTGAGCGCCTTGTTGGCCGGTTTGACCTTCACCAGCAACTCGCTCTGGCCCCATGCTGCGAAACTGGCGACCCAGATAACCAGGCCCCAGGTCAATCTTCCTGAATACGTCATGCGGCGCATGCTACCAGAGCCGGGCGCTCAAGGGAGCCGCCGCGCAGTCTGCTCAGGCAAAAGCAGAATTGGAAGAGACCGGGTTGGGATGGAAGAACACCCTCTCACGGATTGGTCCTACAGCCACCTCACCAATTTCCTCATAGCCCTGGCGCTGGTAAAAGGCCAGGTAGTGCTCGTTGCCGGTGTCCAGCACCACACCCTGGGTACCAGGGTCGTCTGCGCACCAGTCATGCACAGCTTGTAACAATTGCTCGCCGTAGTGCTTGCCCTGAAATTGCGGGTGCACGCCCAACAGCGGCAGCACATGCACCTCGTCGGTGGGCAGGCAGGTGGCCAGGGCGGCCTGGTAGTCCATGTAACGGCGCGTACAGCGCAGGCCGGTGCCCATCATCATGCGCAGGCGCCAGGCCCAGCTGTCGGCCACGCCCAGCCGGCGCATCGGCGGCACGATCAGGGCCAGGGCGATCAGGCGATCCTCCACCAGCAGCCCGATGGCGGGCAGTTGCAGGTAGAAATGCTGGCGTACCCATTCTCGCACCATCACCCGCAGGCGCCGCTCGTAGCCTGGGCGCTGGGCCTCGAAGATATAGGCAAAGGTAGGTTCGTGACGGTAGGCGTTGTACAGCAGCGAACGCGCCTCGCGGCTGTAGCCGTCATCGAGCAGGCAGACACGGGCCGGAGTGGCAGTGGTTTCGGGCATTGCGGGCAGTCCTCCTGGAATGGGCTTACAGTGCCCTGGGAAGGACGTTAGCAGCAGGCTCCCGAAGCCGCCATGCTGGTGATGGCAAGCGATGTCGGCTAGCATCGCGCCTTTTACCGGGATCATCTTTCCATGAAGATCGTCTGTTTCAACATCAACGGCCTGCGGGCCCGCCCGCACCAGCTGGCGGCGCTGATCGAAAAGCACCAGCCGGACGTGATCGGCCTGCAGGAAACCAAGGTCAGCGACGATCAGTTCCCGCTGGCCGACGTGCAGGCGCTGGGCTACCACGTGCATTACCACGGGCAGAAAGGCCACTATGGCGTTGCCCTGCTGTCGCGCCAGGCACCACTGAGCCTGCACAAGGGCTTTGCCAGCGATGAGGAAGACGCCCAGCGCCGCTTCATCTGGGGCACCTTCGCCGATGCCGATGGCAACCCGATCACCATCATGAACGGCTACTTCCCCCAGGGTGAAAGCCGCGACCACCCCACCAAGTTCCCGGCCAAGCAGCGTTTCTACAGCGACCTGCAGGCGCTGCTGGAAGGCCAGTTCCGCAACGACCAGCCACTGCTGGTGATGGGCGACATGAATATCTCGCCGCAGGACTGCGACATCGGCATCGGCCCGGACAACGCCAAGCGCTGGCTCAAGACCGGCAAGTGCAGCTTCCTGCCGGAAGAGCGCGAGTGGATGGAACGTTTGAAAGGCTGGGGCCTGGTGGACAGTTTCCGCCACCTGTACCCGGAAGTTTCCGACCGCTTCAGCTGGTTCGACTACCGCAGCCGCGGCTTCGAGGACGAACCCAAGCGCGGCCTGCGCATCGACCTGATCATGGCCTCGCAGCACCTGGTACCGCGGATCAAGGCGGCGGGTGTGGACTATGAACTGCGCGGGATGGAAAAGCCGTCGGACCATGCGCCGATCTGGCTGGAATTGAGCTGATCGCCGGCAAGCCTGCTCCCACAGATACAGCGCACAGCTCAAGAATTGTGCGATACCTGTGGGAGCTGGCTTGCCGGCGATGGGCCGCAAAGCGGCCACAAAATGGCTGGTGCATGCCAGGCACCGCGTCGCATGCTTCGCGGGCACGCCCGCACAGTGAAGTATCCGGCGAACAGGCCGGGGCACCTATCAAATCTGCCAGTTTTCATCTCAGCGCCTTTCAGCCAATCTGCTCGCAACTTTGGATAACCATGAGGACGTCATGTCCATCCCCTATCGAGCGCGTAAGCTTTTCTACCAGAACGGGCATCTTTCCGTTGAGCTAGGTGGCGCCACGATAGGCAGTATATTCCGCAACAACGGCGTTCCCTTGGCGCAGAGGCTTCGCGATGAGGGAAGTGACAAAACGGCACCGATGCCTGGCGACCAGAAAAACTCCGTGCTCGGCCTGCTCGGCAGTTCCCGCACCGATGTGGCTTATACACCTTACGGATATGCGCCATTCACTAAAGAAGAGTGCTTGTTACTCGGATTCAATGGGCAGCACCGAAGCTTTGGCCCAGACCTCTACTTTCTCGGCAATGGATATAGAATCTACTCCTCCATCCTGAACCGTTTTTATTCGAGTGACACTTGGAGCCCCTTCGGCGATGGAGGGCTCAACGCCTATGCATACTGCGTTGGCGACCCCGTGAACTGGGCCGACCCTTCCGGGCATATGCGCAGATCACCAGTAGCGCACACACCGGTTCTTCATCGCGGGCGACAACCCTCAAGACAGCCATTACAGCGCCTCAATTCCAGAGGTTCTTCAGTCGAAAGTCGGAGTTCAAGTGCGGACTCCCCATCCAGGTCCCATTCACCCGTAGCCGTTAGCAGACGCGCCGATTCTATTGGAGCCTGGGGCAATGGGAGAGACGACTTGTCTGCCCTGTTCACCATCGAGGGAAGCTCAAATCCGTCCTCGACCTCAAATACCATTACGAGCAGGCCCGTTAACGAGGTTGGTGTGCCGCTCGATTTTACAATCAGCGAAGGAGATCCCGTCGGACAAGCTGTACTGAGACGGGTGGGTGACAATACGACCCTCCCCGTTGATCAAGAAGTTTATCTGAGAGTCACCCAGCCAAGAACAACACATGGAATGAACTCTTTTCATCTATTACTTGGAAGACAATATCCCAGGTTAAGTCCCCCATTTCTGAACGTCGCTCGCCTGAATTACCTAAAGCGAACAACCTGACCGGTCTGCAGGTACAACACTGAGATCAAGCATTGCGCGGTCCTTGTGAGAGCTGGCTTGCCTGCGATGGGCCGCAAAGCGGCCCTGGTGACTTCGGCAGCGAAGCTGGAATGTAGGGCCTGCAGAGACTCACAACCCCAACCGCAACGCCTCCCCCACCCCCGCCCCGCGCACATCGTCCGCTGCGCTGACCAACGCAAAGTTGTAAGCCCCATGCGACCAATACCGCGCCTCCAGCTGGCCATCCACCCGCTGCCCGTCAGGCATGCGCCGGTACTGATCGCCCGGTGAGCGCAGGAACAGGCTGATGCGCTGGCCCTTGCCATCCACGAACACCAGCAATGCCGCCGGCCCTCGCTCATTGCTGAGCAGGCGCGCACCCACCGGTTTGAAACCGTAGCCGGCCAGGTCCGGCAACTGGCCCACGCTTTTGAAGTGGCGCCCCAGCCAGTCGCGCAACTGCTCCGGGTCGCTGGCCTGAATATCCAGTGCCTCGCTGCCGGCAAACAGGCGGTGCGCCTGAACCGCATCGGCCATCGGCAGGTCGGCACGCGCCAAGGTCGCGTCGCGCACCTGCCAACCGCCCAGGCCACCCACGCCCAATGCCAGCAGCAACACCGCCGCCGTGGCCCAGCGGCGCTGGCGGCGTTGGCGCAATTGCCGGCGCAACTGCCCCAGGTCCAGCTGCGCCGCCCCGGGCACTTCGCCAAACCCGGCCAGTGCCGTACGCAGGCGGCGGGCGTCGGCACGCCAACCCTCGACCTTGGCCGCGGCCTGCGGGTTGGCCGCCAGCCAGGCCTGCACTTCGGCCCGGCGCTCAGGCTCCAGGCGCTCGTCGACATAAGCGTGCAGTTCGTCTTCGCTGGGGATCAGGCGCGTCATTTCAGTCTCCGCAAGGCCGGGGGCTGGGGGCTGCCCTCGGTCAGTTCGCGCAAGGCATTGCGGGCGCGCGACAGACGCGACATCACAGTGCCGATAGGGATACCCAGGGCCTGGGCGGCCTCCTTGTAGCTCAAACCCTCGATGCTGACCAGCAGCAACAGCGCACGCTGTTCTGCCGTGAGCCGGGCGAAAGCCTGCAGGTCGGCCTGGGCCAGGACAATGGCCTCGAGGTTGCCGCCAACCGGCTCGTCGTCGCGCTCAGCGCGGCCGAACCAGGACAGCCAGCGCGCATGCAGGCGCTCGCGGCGCTTACCGTCGAGGAACAGCCGATAAAGGATGGTGAACAGCCAGGCCCGCAGGGCATCGGCGTCGCGTTGCTGGTCGCGCCGGCTCAAGGCCCGCTCGACCGTGGCCTGCACCAGGTCGTCGGCGCTGCCCGGCTCGCGGGTCAGCCACACGGCAAAGCGGCGCAGGCGGGCCAGCAGCTCGCGCCACTGGTGGTCGTCCAGATCATGCATGGCAAAGTCCCGGCCTCTGGGGCTGTCAGTGTAAGAGGCAGACGCCTGTGAGGAAATTCTATTCCCGGCGAGGGAATAAGTTTTTCCCTGCGCCGTCGTACCGGCACCTTCACCAAACCGGACAATGACCATGAACTCACCCCTGCACGGCCCGGCCAAGGCCCTGCGCCTGGCCGCCATCGGCGCCGTGATGCTGGGCGCGGGCGCCGCCTTTGCCTATGCCGCCGGCTGGCTTGGCGAAACCCGCCTGACCCCACAGCGCATCATCGATACCTTCGAAGCCCAGGCCGGGCATTACCCGGGTTACCGCAAGAACCACGCCAAGGGCCTGTGCGTCAGCGGCTACTTCCAGCCCAGCGGGCAGGCCGCCAGCCTGTCCACGGCACGGGCGTTCAGCCAGCCGCGGGTGCCGGTGATCGGCCGCTTCGCCATCGGCGGCGCCAACCCGTTCGCGCCGGATACCGGCATACCGGTGCGCAGCCTGGCCATCGAGCTGAGCACCGACGACGGGCAGGTCTGGCGTACCGGCATGAACAACCCGCCGGTGCTGGCGGTAAGCACGCCACAAGCCTTCTATGAACAGGTGCTGGCGGGGGCGCCAGACCCGGCCACCGGCAAGCCGGACCCGGGCAGACTGCAGGCGTTCTTCGCCGCACACCCGGAAAGCGCGGCGTTTCGCCAATGGGCGGCGGGCTACAAGCCCAGCAACAGCTTCGCCAGCACGCAGTACCACAGCATCAACGCCTTCCGCCTGATCGACGCAAGCGGCGCGGCCCACCCCGTGCGTTGGCAACTGGAACCGCAAACAGCGTTTGCCGCCCTGCCTGCCCAGGTCGATGACAAACAGTTCCTGCAGCACGACCTGCAGCAAAGGCTGGCCCAAGGGCCGCTGCGCTGGACCCTGCGCCTGGTGCTGGCGGAACCTGGCGATGCGGTGGACGACCCTGCCAGCCCCTGGCCTGCCGAACGGCGCAGCGTGGACGCCGGCACGCTGGTACTGGAGCAGGTCGACGGCCCCGAGCAAGGAGCCTGCCGCGACCTCAACTTCGACCCGCTGATCCTGCCACGGGGCATCCAGGCCTCTGCCGACCCGATCCTCGCTGCCCGTTCGGCCGCCTACTCGGAATCCTTCAATCGCCGCAGCCGCGAATCGCTCGGCACCGGAGCCCACCCATGAAAACCGACGCCTTCCACCCCCTAGCCCGCCTGTTGCACTGGCTGATGGCCGTACTGATCCTGGCCATGTTGTTCATCGGTGTGAGCATGGTCGCCGACCTGTCGCCGCGCCACCCCGTGCTGATCGGGTTGCACAAGGCAACCGGCCTGGCCCTGCTGGTGCTGGTGCTGCTGCGCATCGCCATTCGCCTGGCCCTGCCCCACCCAGCCCTGCCGCACGACCTGCCCACACTGCAACGCTGGGCAGCCGGGGCCTCGCACCTGCTGCTCTATGGCCTGATGCTGGCCATGCCGCTGCTGGGCTGGGCCATGCTGTCGGCCGGTGGCTACCCCCGCCCGCTGGGCTTGCCGGCGATTGCCCCGCATGACCTGCAGTTGTACGCCGTGCTGCGCCAGGCCCATGGCTGGGCCGGCTACCTGCTGTTCGCCACGGTGCTGGTGCATGTGGGTGCGGCCTTGATGCACGCGTGGGTGCGCCGCGATGGCGTGTTGCGTAGCATGTGGCCTGGCCCACTGCGCCGCAGCGAATGACTCACGGCAGCCCAGGGGCTCGACAATCGATAATAATTCCCAACAAGATCGGCTTTCTATCTGCCGAACCGCCCTGGACTGCCTTATGAACCTCGCAAAGGATCCTGCCACCGTTGTACCCGCCAGCGCCCTGGACTTGCGCCCCCTGCTGCTGGCCAACATGGCCTGTACCATGTCGATGATGGCCTTCGTCGCGCTGATCGGCCCGATCGCCCGCCAGCTCGGCATGGCCACCTGGCAAGCCGGTGCCGCCGTGACCGTGGCCGGCGTGGTCTGGGTGCTGCTGGCCCGGCCCTGGGGGCGCGCCGCAGACCGCCTGGGACGTCGGCGCATCCTGCTGCTGGGCAGTGCCGGTTTCACCCTTGCCTACTGGCTGCTGTGCCTGTTCGTCGAAGGTGCGCTGCGCTGGCTGCCGGGGGCGACCCTGGCCTTTATCGGCCTGATGGTCGCGCGCGGCTGTATCGGCGCCTTCTATGCTGCCATCCCGGTGGGCTGCAATGCGCTGATCGCCGACCATGTCGAACCGCAACGCCGGGCCCGGGCCATGGCCTCGCTGGGGGCGGCCAACGCCGTGGGCCTGGTGGTGGGGCCGGCGCTGGCAGCGCTGCTGGCGCGGCATAGCCTGAGCCTGCCGTTCCATATCATGTCGCTGCTACCGGCCAGTGCCTTTCTGGTCCTGCTGTTCACCCTCAAGCCGCAGGCGCTGCCGCACAGCCATGCCCCCAGCCCGGTGCGGCTGAACGACCCGCGCCTGCGCCGGCCTTTGCTGGTGGCGTTCAGCGCCATGCTCAGTGTCACGGTATCGCAGATCATCGTCGGCTTCTTTGCCCTCGACCGCCTGCACCTTGGCCCTGCCGAGGCGGCCCAGGCCGCTGGCATCGCCCTGACCACGGTGGGTGTGGCGCTGATCCTGGCGCAGGTGCTGCTGCGCCAGCTGGAATGGCCGCCGTTGAAGATGATCCGGTTCGGCGCCACAGTTTCGGCCCTGGGCTTTGCCTGCGGCTCGCTGGCCACCACGGCGCCCTGGCTGTGGGCTTGCTACTTCGTCGCGGCGGCGGGCATGGGCTTTGTTTTCCCGGCGTTTTCGGCGCTGGCGGCCAATGCCATGCACGCCTCCGAGCAAGGCGCCACGGCCGGCTCCATCGGTGCTGCCCAGGGCATGGGCGCAGTGATCGGGCCGCTGGCCGGCACCCTGGTTTATGCCGTCGATCCACGCTTGCCGTTCCTGGCGGTGGCGGCGCTGTTGCTGCTGGTCGGGTCATGGCCGATGCCCCGCGATCAGCGGGCCTGACAAGCACAGCGCGCAAGCGCGCAGAGTGTGTTTTAATGCGCATCGCTCATTATTATTGACACCTCTGATTACAAGGCGGCTATGGACACGGGGACGCGACTCAAACTGGTGCGTGAACGCAACAACCTCTCCCAACGGGAACTGGCCCGCCGCAGCGGGCTGACCAATTCGACGATCTCGCAGATCGAGCAGAATCGCGTCAGCCCTTCGGTCAGCTCCCTGAAAAAACTGCTCGAAGGCATTCCGATGAGCCTGGCGGAGTTCTTCAGTTTCGACGAACCGGTGCGCGAAGAGCGCTACGTGTTCCGTGGCGGCGAGCAGCCAGACCTGGGCCGCAACGGCCTGCGCATGCTGCTGGTCGGCGCCAGCGTCGAAGGCCGGCAGATGCGCATGCTGCGTGAACTGTATGCACCGGGCGCCGATTCGGGCGAACCGATCGTGCATGCCGAGGGTGAAGAGTGTGGCCTGGTCACCCGCGGCACCGTCGAGTTGTGGGTCGATGGCCAGGTGAGCGTGCTCAACTCGGGCGACGGGTACTACATCCCCACTACCCTGCCGCACAGCTTCAAGAACATCGGCCCGGACGAGGCCGAGATCATCAGCGCCAATACCCCGGCGAATTTCTGATTGCTTCATGCGCGCGGGATGGCACCGGCTTCGCCGGTGTTCGCGGCTGAAGCCGCTCCCACAGGGAAGGCGCCAACCCTGTGGGAGGGGCGCATTCAGGACGGGCTGTCGGCGCCCTGACGCAGGGCCTCTTCGACAAAGTCCAGGCGGTCCTGCCCGAAGAACATCTCGTCACCGACAAAACAGGTCGGCGCGCCGAACACACCGCGCTCCACTGCCTCTTCCGTCGCGTGCCTGAGCGCGGCCTTCACCTCGTCATCACCCGCCAGCGCGCGAAATGCCTGCGGGTCGAAGCCGCCTTGGCTCAGCGTGTCGTCGAGGACAGCGTTATCGCCCAAGTTGCGGCTCTGCGCAAACAGCCCATTGAACAGCGCCGCCAGCAACGCCTCGAACCGCTCCGGCGAACGCAGCTGGGTGCCCACTGCCCCGCGCATCAGGGTCAAGGTATTGACCGGGAACCCCGGCGGCAACTCGAACGGTACCCCATAGCGCGCGGCGAAGCGCGCCAGGTCGGTGAACATGTAACGGCCCTTGGCCGGGATCATCACCGGCGAGGCGTTGCCGGTGGCCTGGAAAACCCCGCCCAGCAGCATCGGCCGGTAACGCAGCGTGGCACCCTGGCGGGCACACAGGCCAGGCAGTTGCGTCCAGGCCAGATAGCTGGCCGGGCTGCCCAGGTCAAAAAAGAAATCTACAGTCTTGTTCATGTGGTTACGGTCCTTGCTCGGTGAAAGGGGCTTACCAACGTTCCATCCAGGGACGCAGGTCCAGCTCGAAGGTCCAGGCGTCGCGGGGCTGGGCGTGCAGGAACCAGTAGCTGTCGGCGATGTGGGCCGGGTCGAGGATGCCATCCTGGTCCTTGAGGGCATAGCGCTCGGGGAAAGTGTCACGGATGAAGGCGGTGTCGATGGCCCCGTCAACCACCACGTGGGCGACATGGAGGTTCCGCGGCCCCAGCTCGCGCGCCATGCTCTGGGCCAGGGCGCGCAAGGCGTGCTTGGCCCCGGCGAATGCAGCAAAGCCCGCCGCGCCACGGGTGCCGGCAGTGGCGCCGGTGAACAGGATGGTGCCGCGCTCGCGCTGGACCATGCGCCGGGCCACCGCCTGGGCGGTGAGGAAACCGGCAAAACAGGCCATCTCCCAGATCTTGAAGTATTTGCGCGGGGTTTCCTCGAGAATGCTACAGGGCACATTGGCACCGATATTGAACACAAACGCTTCGATCGGGCCGATATCACGCTCGATGGTTTCGACCAGCGCCGCCACCTCCTCCTCCTTGCGCGCATCGGAGCCAAAACCGTGGGCCTGGCCGCCGGCAGCGCGGATTTCGTCCAGCAGCGGCTGCAACTTGTCAGCCTGGCGCCGGGTAACACAGGCAATGTAGCCCTCGCGGGCAAAGCGCTTGGCGATCTCGCCGCCGGTAGCATCCCCGGCGCCAATCACGAGCACCACTTTTTGTTGTTCTGTCATGCCTGCCTCCATTGGTGAATGATCGTTTAGTAAACGAACGCTATGTTATGATCGCCGCCACCGTCAAGCCCGCCTGCAGAGGCAACTGAATGCGCTACACCAACGAACACAAGCAGCAAACCCGCGAGCGGCTGCTGGCCAGCAGCGGCGCGCTGGCCAAACGCGGGGGCTTTTCCAGCACCGGCGTGGCCGGGCTGATGAAGGCGATCGGCCTGACCGGCGGCGCCTTCTACAATCACTTCCCGTCCAAGGACGACCTGTTCACCGAGGTAGTGCGACAGGAACTGTGCAACAGCCCGCTGGCGCGCCTGGCCAACCAGGGCGCCAGCCGCGAACGCCTGGGCCGTTGCCTGCAGCAGTACCTGAGCCTGGCCCACCTGCACAATGCCGAAGGTGGCTGCCCGCTGCCGCCATTGGGGGTGGAGATTGCCCGGGCCGAAGCACCCGTGCGCGCCGTGGCCGAGCATTGGCTGGTGGAGCTGCACCAGGCCTGGAGCGCGACCCTGGAGAACGACGAATTGGCCTGGGTACTGATCAGCCAGTGCGTCGGTGCCTTGCTGGTCGGGCGCATGCTGGCCACTGAAAGCGTGCAGTCGCAGGTACTGGACGCCAGCCGCCACTTTGTCGAGAAGGCCCTGCATGAAGCGGATTAGTCTACTGCTGGGGCTACTGCTGAGCCTGCCTGCACTGGCCGAACAGGCCTGCCCGCCAGGGCAGTACCAGGTGTGCCTGATGGGGTGTTTCTGTGCGCCCATCGACCCCGGGCAGGCCGGGCAGATTTTCAAGGACGTGGAAGTGCTGGCTTCGTCCAGCCTGACCTACGCCCTGCAGCAGGCCCGCGACGAAGCCACCGCCAGCGGCGTCGAGCCGATCCCGTTGCATATCCGTGCGCAACTCGAACCCTGGTACGACTTTGCCGTGCTCGACGCGGCGCGCTTCCGGGTGGGTGACGAACAGCAGATGAGCGCGGCCAATGCGCTGCTGCAGAACCCCGACGTGAACGCCGTGACGCTGATCGACACGATCATCTTCCGCCGCCCCGCCGATGCCGAGGACAACGTGGCGTTGTGGGCACACGAGCTCAAGCATGTGCAGCAGTATCAGCAGCTGGGTGTGGAAGAGTTCGCACGGCGCTACACGCGCAACTACGACGACCTGGAGGCGCCGGCCTACAAGATCGAGGGCGAGGTAAGCAAGGCGCTGCGCGAGCGTGGTTCAGGGCAGGCCAGATAATTTCTGGTCATTGCGCGGTCGCCGTGTAGGAGCGGCCTTGTGCCGCGAAAGGGCCGCAAAGCGGCCCCGGCAATATCTGCTTCAAGCTGAAATCGAGGGGCTGCTGCGCAGCCCTTTCGCGACACAAGGCCGCTCCTGCATGGCGACCGCATCTATGGCCAAACCAGGTGTCAGGACGCCGCAGAAGCTTCTTCAGCCACCTGCTCACGGCTGGCATAACGCTGCGCCAGCACCGCACAGACCATCAGCTGGATCTGGTGGAACAGCATCAGCGGCAGGATCATCGCGCCAATGCCACTGCCGACGAACAACACCTGCGCCATTGGCACCCCGGTAGCCAGGCTCTTCTTCGAACCGGCGAACAGGATGGTAATGCGGTCCTCCAGGTCAAAGCCCAGCAGCTTGCCGAGCAGCCGGGTACCGTACAGCACCACTGCCAGCAAAATCCCGCACACGGCAAACAACCCGGCCAGGTGCTGCGGCGATACCGTGTGCCACAGCCCGGTGACCACCGCTTCGCTGAACGCGGTGTAAACCACCAGCAGGATCGAGCCCTGGTCCACCACCTTGAGCCAGCGCGCATTGCGCTTGACCCAAGCACCGATCCAGCGCCGGGCGACCTGCCCGGCCACGAACGGCACCAGCAGCTGCAGGGTGATCTTCAGCACCGCATCCAGGCCGGAACCAGTATCGCCGCTGGCCCCCAGCAACATCATCACCAGCAACGGCGTGAGGAAGATACCCAGCAGGCTGGAGGCCGCCGCGCTGCAAATGGCCGCTGGCACGTTGCCACGCGCCAGCGAGGTGAAGGCGATGGCCGACTGCACGGTGGCCGGCAAGGCACACAGGTAGAGCACGCCCAGGTACAGCTCGTTGCCCACCAGCGGCACGAACAGTGGCTTGAACGCCAGGCCCAGCAACGGGAACAGCACGAAGGTGCAGGAGAACACCAGCAAGTGCAGGCGCCAGTGCCCGGCACCGGCGATGATCGCCTCGCGCGACAGCTTGGCGCCGTGCAGGAAGAACAGCAGGCCGATGGCCAGGTTGGTCAGCCAACCAAAATACACCGCGCCGTCGCCCGAGCAAGGCAGCACGGTGGCAATCAGTACCACCCCGAGCAAGGCCAGGGTGAAATTGTCGAATAACATGCGCAAATACTTCATCACAGTTTCCGTCTTGTCATTGTGCAAGGGCAGACGATAAGGTCTTCGGTTTTTCGCCGCTAACGCCGGAACCCCCACCGGTGTCGCTCAACGGACACGCTCCAGCACAGGACCCGCTCATGCCCCTCTCCCGCCTGGCTGCACTTGCAGCCGCCATCACTCTCACCCTGGGCCACAGTGCCGCCCAGGCCGACGACCAGTTGCAGGCCAAGGTCGACCAGATCATCCGCCCGCTGATGCAGGAGCAAGGCATCACCGGCATGGCCGTGGCCATCTATGCTCGCAACCACGCGCACTACTTCAGCTATGGCGTGGCCAGCAAGGCCGACAATGTGCCGGTCAGCCGCGACACGCTGTTCGAGATCGGCTCGCTGAGCAAGACCTACACCGCCACTTTGGCCGCACTGGCCAGTGCCGAAGGCAAGCTGGACCTCGATGCCCCGGCCAAGCGCTATCACCCTGCCCTCGCCGGCGCCCCCATCGGCGACGCAAGCGTGCTGGAGCTGGGCGCCTACAGTGCCGACTGCCTGCCATTGCAGTTCCCGGATGCGGTGCAGACGCCGCAGCAGGTGGTCGATTTCTTCCGTCACTGGCAACCTCGCGCCAAACCTGGCACCCAGCGCTGCTACTCGAACCCCAGCCTGGGCCTGTTCGGTGACCTGGCCGCCCGCGCGCAGCATCAGCCGTTTTCCACGCTGATGAGCGAGGGCCTGCTGAAACAGATGGGCCTGGAAAACACCTATCTGCAGGTCCCGGCCAGCGCCCAGGGGTTGTATGCCCAGGGCTACGACAGTGCCGACAAACCGGTGCGTGTCGGCCCTGGCCCCTACGCCGACGAAGCCTACGGCATCAAGACCAGTGCCAGCGACCTGCTGCGCTATGTGCGCCTGCACATGCAGCCGGAGGGGCTGCCGCCGGCGCTGGCGCAAGCCACGGCCATCACCCAGCGGGGCTACTTCCAGGTCGGCGCCATGACCCAGGGCCTGGGCTGGGAGCGTTACCCCTACCCGGTCACGCTGGGCACACTGGTCGATGGCAACGGCCCGCAGCTGATCCGTGAACCGCAGGCAACCACGCGCTTGCATCCAGCCCTGCCGCCGCTGCCGGCAGCCTGGTACAACAAGACCGGCTCGACCAATGGTTTCGGCGCCTACGCCGCGTTCGTGCCCGCCGAACAGCTGGCCGTGGTGTTGCTGGCCAACCGAAATTACCCGAACGAAGCCCGGGTGCGCGCGGCCTTCGACATTCTGTCCGGGCTGTAGTGCGGGCAGCGATTGTCGAACAAAACGACATAATGTAGTGACCAAAAATATTCACTACAAAATGGTTGACGCCGTTCATCGCCCTTGGGCATGATGAAGCCGTCTCCCTGATCGGGAGCGGTGGCAAGGGTGTTCCAGACGGCCTGCGCGGTAACGCAGGCCGTCCGTGGAGAGGGAAACTGTCCAAAAGGCAGCGTGAGAAAGCCCCTGTTGCGATGCTGCTGTAGCAGCCTTGGTAGTGCGCTACACCGTGGTAGCGCCAACTGTGAAAAATCACCTACGAATGGGTAATGGGGGCTTTATGATGAACTTGAACAACAATCCGACTATCGACCAATTGGCCCAGCTGTTCGCCGTACGCAAGGACAGCCTTGACGACCACCTGCTGTGGGTCAGCCAGACCGGTGAAGTGCGCCTCGACCGCCTGCCACCGAACACCGTCGAAGATGAATTCGAAGAGCACCTGCCCAGCATGCGTGCCCGCTTCAAGGTCTACCGCCGTGGCCAAGGCTACGTCGGCAAGAAGGCCGCCGCCGACACCGAGTTCGTTGGCCGCGTCCTGCAGACCCTGCAACAAGAATGGCCCGCTGCCCGTGAGCAGCAGGCAGTCAAGGTGATCGAACCGCTCAACTGAGGGTTCCCACCCTTACCTGAGCCCGGCCCGCATAGGCCGGGCTTTTTCATGCCTGGCGCCGCTGGCTGCGGGGCGCTGGCAGCGGCAAGGCGCCGGTTGCCATCGCCCGGGCACGGTCGACACCCCATACCAGGGCGCGGGTCATGGTCTCGCCTGGCCGTGCGGGGTAATACTCCTCCAGCAATGCTCGCCCATCCCCGGCATACAGCCCCAGGAACAGCTGGGTCGCCCCCAGGCGCGACAAGCGCACCTGCACGTCCAGCGTGGTGCCGTCACTAAGTGCTTCGTCGTGGCAGCGGCTGTGCAGCTGGGCGTCGGCCCATTGCCAATAGGTCTCTTCCCTGACTCGCATGAGCATTCAATCCTCCGTTGCTGGAATGCCGCGCAAGAAAACCACAGCCTCGGCCATCCTGCGAGCGCTACCCGGCAATGCCATGAGGCGGATCAAGAAATGGCAATAAAAACCCCGCCATTCGGCGGGGTTGTGCTGGAGCGGGATCACTTCTTCAGCGGAACCCGCGGCATGAAGCGGCCTTTTTTGCTGCGCTGCAGGTGTGCAGGCTGGAGCTGTTCGGAATCATCCAGCGTCATGTGGGCGAAGCCCAGGCGGAATGCCGCCTGGCCGCAACGCACCTGGCTGTTGATGGGGAACGCGTCGTTCAGGTCTTCGAAAAAGGATTCGCTCATGCCCTGTCTCCCTCCAGTGGCGGACGCGCCGGCAACCAGAACAGTTGCTCCACCAAACGCGACCTGTGAAGGTGAGACTAGCTGGTCATTTGCGGACCGCCCGGACCTAAGCCCGGGACCCGACCAGCGGCAGACGCTCTACTTCAGGCGCACCGCTGTGCCGGTAGCAAATACCACGACCATGCCGCCCTGTACCGACGGCATGCTGATCTCGAAATCCACCCCCACTACCGCATCGGCTTGCAACTGGCGTGCCCGCGCCTTCAGTTCTTCGGTGGCCTGTTCCCGGGCTTCGCGCAGTGCGCTTTCCAGGGTTTGCGAACGGCCGCCGAAGAAGTCGCGAAAACGTGCAAAGAAATCGCGCACGAAGTTGATGCCCTGCACCGATTCGGAGCTGACCACGCCCAGGTATTCGGCAATCGGGCGGCCTTCGAGCTGGCTGGTGGTGGAAATGATCATGGGGTGCACTCCATTGGCCTGGCAAAAGAGGCCGATTCTAACAGAGCGCCCTGTTTGCAACGCGCATTTGTGGGAGCGGCCTTGCGTCGCGAAAGGGCCGCAACGCGGCCCCAGGATCTCAGCAGCATGCAGAAACCCGGGGCCGCTTCGCAGCCCTTTCGCGACGCAAGGCCGCTCCCACAGAGTCAGCTACGCGCTGACAGCTTTTAACCGGCGCCCAAGCCTTGCGCCGAACACGTTCACCAGCAACCCTGCCATCACCAGCAATGCACCCCAGCCCTGGGTCGCGGTCAAACGCTCGCCCAGCAACAACGCCGACGAACTCAGGCCAATCACTGGCACCAGCAGCGAGAACGGCGCTACCTTGCCGGCCGGGTGGCGCGACAGCAGCTTGCTCCACAGGCTGTAGCCGAGCATGGTGGCGACAAACGCGAGGTAAGCCAGGGCCAACACCGAACTCCAGCTGATATTGGCAAGGGCATGGCCAATACGCTCCGGCCCCTCCAGCCACCAGGACAATGCCAGGAACGGCAGTGGCGGAATCAACCCGCCCCAGATCACCAGCGCCACCAGGTCAACCGAGCCAAAGCGCCGGGTAATGATGTTGCCCATGCCCCACATGGCGCCGGCACACAGGGTCAGCACCAGCGCCAGCATCGGTACATGGCCGCCGTCTTCGCTGCCTATAAGCGCCAGGCCGCTGGCGGCCACCAGCAGCCCCAGCACGCTGGCCAGGCGCAACCGCTCGCCAAGGAACAGCGCGGCAAAGCCGAGGGTGAAGAACGCCTGCGACTGCAGGATCAGCGAGGCCAGCCCTGGCGGCATGCCGCTGTACATGGCCTGGAACAGAAAAGCGAACTGGCCCAACGAAATGGTCGCACCATAGGCGATCAGCCAGCGCCAAGGCAGCTTGGGCCGCTTGACCAGCAGGATCGCCGGGAACGCCACCAGCAAGAAGCGCAATGCCCCCAGCAGCATCGGCGGCAACCCGTCGAGGCCAACCTTGATGACCACGAAGTTGACTCCCCAGGCAACAATCACCACCAGGGCGATGAGCAGGTCCTTGAGCGGCATTGCGACATCCTTCTTCAAGCTATCTAGACATATTTCGTTACAGCATAAGGCTATTCCTTCGACAGGGACCAGCACAGTTGCAACCCATCATTGCGCAACAGCACGACTGTTTCACTCGCAAGAGATGGCTTGACCGCACTTGTATATACATGCTCATATCATGCGAAGTCATCCGCCTTGCGTCCCGCCGATGATTGACTCGCTTACACAAAAACAATGAAGCGGAGCCACTGAATGTCCAGCAAACCCGTACTCGAGCGGCGCTCGATCGACTACATACCCGAGACTGAACGCCATGGACGCGTGTACAGTCAGTTCACCCTGTGGCTCGGAGCCAACTTGCAGATCACGGCAATCGTGACCGGCGCCCTGGCCGTGGTGCTCGGTGGCGACGTGTTCTGGTCGCTGATCGGCCTGCTGCTCGGTCAATTGATCGGCGGCGCGGTCATGGCCCTTCATGCCGCTCAAGGTCCTCGTCTGGGGCTGCCGCAGATGATTTCCAGCCGCGTGCAGTTCGGGGTCTACGGCGCGGCCATACCGATGGTGCTGGTATGCCTGATGTACCTGGGCTTCACCGCCACCGGCACGGTGCTCTCCGGACAGGCGATCGGCCAGTTGCTCGACGTCAGCGACAGCACTGGCATCCTGATATTCGCCAGCATAATCGTGCTCGCCACCCTGGCCGGATACCGGGTGATCCACTGGATCGGCCGAATCGCCAGCGTGCTGGGCATCATTGCCTTCGTCTACCTGTTCAGTCGCATCATGATGCTGGCCGACATCGGGCAGTTACTCGACAACCGCCACTTCAGTTGGGCATCGTTCCTGCTCGCCGTATCACTGGCTGCGTCCTGGCAGATCGCCTTCGGCCCCTATGTGGCCGACTACTCGCGCTATCTGCCAAGCAGTACATCGCCAGTGAGGACCTTCCTCGCCGCAGGCCTGGGCTCGGTGATCGGTGCCCAGGCATCAATGATCCTCGGGGTGTTCGCCGCCGCCATCGCCGGTGCCCAGTTCTCCGGTCACGAAGTGGCCTACATCGTCGGCCTGGGTGGCGCCGGTAGCACCGCAGCGCTGCTGTATTTCTGCATCGCCTTTGGCAAGGTGACCATCTCGACGCTGAACTCTTATGGCAGCTTCATGTGCATTGCAACCATCATCAGCGGCTTCCGCGGCCACCTGACGATCAGCCGTGCGCAGCGCCTGCTGTTCGTACTGGGCATCGTCGGCGCCGCCACCCTGGTGGCCTTGCTTGGCCAGCATTCGTTTCTCAGCGCGTTCAAGTCCTTCATCCTCTTCCTGCTGACGTTCTTCGTGCCATGGAGCGCGGTCAACCTGGTCGACTACTACTTCATCACCAAGGAGCGTTACGACATCCCCGCCCTCGCCGACCCGCAAGGCCGATACGGCCGCTGGAACTGGCCTGGAATCATCGTCTACACCTTGGGCGTGCTGATACAGATGCCGTTCATCGACACCAAACTGTACACAGGGCCGCTGGTCGCGCACCTGGGTGGTGTGGATATCTCGTGGCTAATCGGCCTGGTAGTGCCGAGCGTGCTGTACTACTGGGTGGCACGGGGGCGGGCGCACGAGGCACCGGCAGCGATGATCGTGCCTGACGCACACTGAGCCCACTCGCCATCAACGTAGAAACGTCTTGCCCTCTCGCCGCAAACGCGATGCGAGGGCAAGACGGCTTTCACCGCGAGCGCGCCAATGTCAACGACGATAGTCCGGCGCGACTCGCTCCAGCATCCGCAACAACGCCGCCCACGCCAGCTGCAGCGCATCCGCATCCGCCAGCTCGCCCTGCTTCAAGCCCCGCCCCGGATCATTGAACTGCCGCTCGGTATGCCTACACACTTCGGCGGGCGGTAAAATCACCTGCCCGGCACTCTGTGCCGCCAACTGGATCTCGCACGCCTTCTCCAGGTAGTACATGCGCAGGAACGCTTCGGCCACGCTGCGCCCGGTGGTCAGCAGGCCATGGTTACGCAGGATCATCACCGGCTTGTCGCCCAGGTCGGCTACCAGCCTTCGCTGCTCATCCATGTCCAGCGCAATCCCTTCATAGGCGTGGTACGCCACCTTGCCATAAAACTCCATGGACATCTGGTTGAGCGGCAGCAGCCCACATTCCAGCGCCGCCACCGCACAACCTGCCCGGGTGTGGGTGTGCAACACACAACGGGCATCCTCGCGGGCAGCATGGATGGCGCTGTGGATGACGAAACCGGCCGGGTTGACCGGGTGCGGCGTCGCTTCCACTGGCCGGCCTTGCAGGTCGATCTTCACCAGGCTGGAGGCCGTGATCTCATCGAACAGCAAGCCGTACGGGTTGATCAGGAAGTGGTGCTCCGGCCCCGGCAGGCGCAGGGAAATATGGGTGAATATCAGGTCGCTCATGCGGAAGTGGGCGATCAGCCGATAGCAGGCGGCCAGCTCCTGGCGCAGGCCTTGTTCCGTTGCGGTCATCATCGTTATTCCTTTGCAGAATGCTATCTGCTGGCCCACGCATTGAAGCGCTGTTCCAGCTCTTCGCCATGGTCGACCCAGAATTCCACATTCATCGCCAACGCCCCCTGCAGGTTCTGCGGCGAAGTAGGCACCCAGCTGGCCAGGGACGGGTCGAGCTTCGCTGCCGCCTGGGTGTTGGTCGGCCCATAGGGGATCTGCTGCACATAACGCACCTGGGTATCCGGCTGGTTGGCGAAGGCGATCAGCCGCTTGGCCTGGTCGACATGCCGCGAGCCCTTGATGATCGCCCAGTAATCCATGCCATACAGGCTGCCAGGCCATACCACTGCCAGCGGGCTGCCCTGCTGGGCCGCCACGGCGATGCGCCCGCTGTAGGTCGAGGTCATCACCACGTCACCCGCCGCCAGCCACTGGGCAGGCTGGGCCCCGGCGTCCCACCACTGGATATGCGGCTTGAGTTCGCTGAGTTTGGCAAAGGCACGCTCGACCCCGGCCGGAGTGGCCAGTACCTTGTAGACATCCTCGACCTTGACCCCGTCAGCCATCAGGGCGAACTCCAGGTTGTACACCGCACGCTTGCGCAGGCCGCGCTTGCCCGGGTACTTGCTCACGTCCCAGAAGTCGGCCCACGACGCAGGCGCCTGGGCCAGCTTGCTGCGGTCATAGGCAATGGCCACGCTCCATACCAGCGCGGCCGAGCCACAGGCTTGTGCCGCGTCGGCAATCAGTTCACCCGCATGGCCCATGCGCTGCCAGTCCAGCTGCTCGTAGATGCCCTCGTCGCAGCCACGCATCAGGTCAGGCCCTTCGATCTGCACCACGTCCCAGTCGACATTGCCGGTGTCGGCCATTACCTGGATCCGTGCCATTTCGCCGTTGTACTCGCTCTGGATCAGCTTGCTGCCATCCTGGGCACTGAACGGTTTGAAGATCGCCTCGTCCTGGGCTTTCTGGCCGGCACCACCATAGCCGACCACGACCATCTGCGGTGCCGCTTGCGCACTGCCCAGGCCCATGGCCAGCAACGCTGCGCAAAGGCTGCTTACACGTGGGAATACCTGCATCGTAGTTGCCTCCTGTCGGTGCCCGAGGGGCCCGTTTTCTTGTTGTTGTGAGGTCACGCCCTCGCCATGAGGGTGAGAAAAACCTAGTCGTCGACCAGTAAAAAAACAAGTTGATTTTTTACTGATGCTACACTTTCATAAAAAAACAAGAACAACACCGCACCGGAGCCGCCTGTATGCAGACCGCCTTCCCTCACCTGTTCGAAGCCTTGCAGATCCGCGGCAAACGCTTGAAGAACCGCATCATGTCCACCGGCCACGACACCTGCCTGCCTACCGACAACCTGGTCAACGACAAGCTCATCGCCTACCAGCGCGCCCGCGCCGCCGGTGGCGTCGGCCTGATCGTGCTGCAGGTGGCCGGGGTGCATGACAGCGCCCGCTACACCTCGCATGTGCTGATGGCCACCGACGATGCCTGCATCGACGGCTATCGCCAGCTTGCCGAGGCCTGCCATGAGCATGGCACCGTGGTGCTGTCGCAACTGTTCCACCCCGGGCGGGAGATCATGGAGTCGGCGGACGGCTTGCTGGCGGTGGCCTACTCGGCGTCCGCGGTGCCCAATGAACGCTTCCGGGTGATGCCGCGCGCGCTGGACCAGGCAATGATCGACGAGATCGTCCAGGGCTATGCCAGCGCTGCCCGCCGCCTGCACCAGGCCGGGCTGGATGGCGTTGAAGTGGTGGCCAGCCATGGCTACCTGCCTGCGCAGTTCCTCAACCCGCGGGTGAACCAGCGCACGGATGGCTACAACGGTGAGCTCGAACAGCGCCTGCGGTTCCTGCGCGAAGTGCTGGCTGCCGTACGCGCGGCCACCGACGAGCAGTTCATCATCGGCCTGCGCATCAGTGCCGACGAGCGCGACAGCCAGGGGCTGAGCGAGGAAGAATCGCTGGCTGCAGCGGTTGCCTTGCAGGGCCAGCTCGACTACCTGCACATCGTTGCAGGCACGTCGGCATCCCTGGGCGGCGCCGTGCATATCGTGCCGCCGATGGCCATTCAACCAGCCTACCTGGCCCGGGAGGCCGGCACCTTCAAGCAGCACCTGGGCATCCCGCTATTCGTCACCGGGCGTATCAACCAGCCCCAGGAAGCCGAACTGATCCTGGCCCGTGGCCAGGCCGATGTCTGCGGCATGACCCGTGCGCTGATCTGCGACCCGCAGATGCCGAACAAGACCGAGCATGGCCAGGTCGAGGACGTACGTGCCTGTATCGCCTGCAACCAGGCTTGCATCGGGCACTTCCACCGTGGCCTGCCCATTTCCTGCATCCAGCGGCCGGAAACCGGCCGCGAATTGCAGTACGAGCAACTGTCCATCACCACCCACCCCAAGCGCATCCTCGTGGCCGGTGGCGGGCCCGCCGGCATGAAAGCCGCCGCCGTGGCCGCTGCGCGCGGGCATCAGGTCACGCTGTACGAGGCCGGCCCGCAGCTCGGTGGCCAGGTGCTGCTGGCCCAGTTGCTGCCACGGCGCAGCGAGTTCGGTGGCGCCAGCACCAACTTGCAGCGGGAAATGGCCCTGGCAGGCGTGGAAGTGGTGCGCAACACCCGGGTCGACCGCGCACTGGTCGAACGAGAACGCCCCGACCTGGTGATCGCGGCCACCGGTGCCACCCCCTACTGGCCGGCCTTCGAGCGCACCGGTGAGCTACAGGTGGTGGACGCCTGGCAAATACTGCGCAATGAAGCAAAACCGGGGCGCTCGGTGCTGGTGATCGACTGGCGCTGCGACTGGATCGGCCCCGGCATCGCCGAACGCCTGGTACGCGAGGGCCACCAGGTGCAACTGGCGGTCAATGGCACCCATTGCGGCGAAAGCCTGCCGCTGTACGTGCGCGACCAACTGGCCGGCGAGCTGCATCGCCTGGGTATTCCCGTCACACCGTATGCCCGCCTGTATGGCAGCGACGACAACACGGTGTACCTGCAGCACACCGCCAGCGGCGAACCGATGATCTTCGAAGGCATCGACACCCTGGTACTGTGCCTGGGCCATCAACCGGAAGACCGCCTGGCCACGGAGCTGGCCGGCCTGGTCGAGGTGCGCCGCATTGGCGACTGCCTGGCGCCGCGTACCGCCGAAGAAGCGATTCACGATGGCCTGACGGTTGCCTGGGCGCTCTGAGGCTGTACATACTGCGGCTTTTCACGATGGACCGACGTGCATGAGCCAACTCCCCCAGCCCCCCGCCAGCGAAGCCGGGGGCGCCGCGCCGCAGTTTCTCGGCAGCCGCATTCGCGGCCTGCGCAAACGCCGTGGCATGACCCTGGCGGAGCTGGCCACGCACAGTGAACTGACTGCTGGCTACATCAGCCAGCTGGAGCGCAACCTCTCCTATCCATCGATTCCGGCGCTGTTCAACATCGCCCGCAGCCTGGGGGTGACCATCCAGTGGTTCTTCGCCAGCGAAGCCACCACTGCGCCCGAGGACCAGGGCTATGTGGTACGCCGCAACAGCCGCCTGAGCGTGCATTACGAAGATGGCATCGTCGATCAACTGCTCACGCCCCAGCCCAACCGCCAGCTGGAAATCCTGCATTCGCGCTTCCCTCCGGGCAGCTACAGCCAGCAGAGCTACAGCCACGACGGTGAGGAGGCCGGCTACATCCTCAGCGGCAGCTTCGAGCTATGGGTAGGCGAGCGGCATTTCCAGCTGGGTGAAGGGGACAGTTTCAGCTTCTCGAGCCAGGAACCGCACCGCTATGGCAACCCCGGCGAGGTGGATGCCGTGGTGATCTGGGTGATCACGCCGCCAACATTCTGAAGCACGCTCGCTCCCCAACATCCAGCAACAGGGTCTACCTTGTTAACCGAACTTCAGAGGAGCACAACCATGAAGCAGATCCTGATCATTGGCGCGGGCTTTGCCGGCCTGTGGAGCGCGCTCAGCGCCGTCCGCCAGCTTGACCTCCACGGCCGCAAGGATGTCGAGGTCACCTTGCTTGCACCCCAGGCCGAGCTGCATGTGCGCCCGCGCTTCTACGAGCCCGACGTCCATGCCATGGCCGCGCCGTTGCAAGAGCTGTTCGATGCCGTCAACGTCCGTTTCGTGCAGGGCACGGCCTTCCACATCGATGAAGCGGCCCGCCGCGTCAGCTACCGCACACGCAGCGGTACCCAGTGCAACCTGCCCTACGACCGCCTGATCATGGCCTGCGGCAGCGTGCTCAACCGGCCCGACATGGTCGGCATCGAGCATGTGTTCGATGTCGACAAGCTCGACAGCGCCGCGCGCCTGGAAACCCACCTGAAGTCACTGGCGAACCTGCCCGACACACCCGCGCGCAATACCGTGGTGGTGGCCGGCGGTGGCTTTACCGGCATCGAGACCGCCACCGAACTGCCGGCCCGCCTGCGCGAAATACTTGGCGAGGACACGGCGTTGCGCGTGGTGGTGGTCGACCGCGGGGCGAGGATTGGCGCGGCCCTGGGTGACGGCATCCGCCCCGCCATCGAGCAGGCCTCCGAGGCCCTGGGCGTGGAGTGGATCTGTGGCGCCACGGTAGCCTCGGTCGACCCTGCCGGCGTGCTGCTGGACAACGGCCAGCGCATCGACGCCAGCACGGTGATCTGGACCGTGGGCTTCAAGGCCAACCCGCTCACCGAGCAGATCAGTGGCGAGCGCGACCGCCAGGGCCGCTTGCATGTCGATGGCAATCTCAAGGTGAAAGGCAATGATGCCGTGTACGCGGCGGGTGATGTGGCCTATGCCGCCTGCGACGAGGCTGGCAATTACGCGGTGATGTCCTGCCAGCATGCGATTCCGCTGGGGCGTCATGCGGGCAACAATGCGGCGGCCGAGCTGATTGGCGTGGCACCGAAGACCTACAGCCAGCCCAAGTACGTGACCTGCCTGGACCTTGGGGCCTGGGGGGCGGTGTATACCGAAGGGTGGGAACGCACGGTGTCGCCACCGGAAGACAAGGCCGAGGCCAAGGTGTTGAAGGCGCAGATCAATACCGTGTGGATCTATCCGCCGGCGGCCGAACGTGCTGCAGCGCTGGCAGCGGCTGACCCGGCTATTCCAGTGGCCTGAGGTTGATTGTGGGAGCGGCCTTGTGTCGCGAAAGGGCCGCGCAGCGGCCCCAGGATCTCAGCGTTTACACCGAGATCTCTGGGGCCGCTTTGCGGCCCTTTCGCGACACAAGGCCGCTCCCACAGAGTTCGCGCAAGCCTTTGAAGCTTGCGCAAGACAGCAGGATCAGGCAGCAGCAAACAGCTCGTTGGCAATCTGCGCCTGGGCAGCATCGATCGCCTGGCTGCGGTGCTCAGGGCCATAGGCCAGGCCATGGGCGCGGACGATTTCCAGGTCGGTGACACCAATGAAGCCCAGGAATACCTTGAGGAAGTCCTCATGCCCGGCGCCAGTCGGCTGGCCAGCGTGCAGGCCACCGGCGGTGGACACCAGCACTACCTTCTTGTTGCCGCACAGACCTTCCGGGCCGGCTTCGGTGTAGCGGAAAGTCTTGCCGGCGACGGCAACACGGTCGATCCAGGCCTTGAGCTGGGTCGGCACGGTGAAGTTGTACATCGGCGCACCAATCACCACGGCATCGGCAGCCAGGAACTCTTCCAGGGTTTCCGCGCTCAGCTTGGCTTCGAAGGCCTGGGCTGCGTCGCGCATGTCTTCCGGGGTGCCAGCCGCTACCAGGGTAGCCGCGGAGAAGTGGGCGATGGCGTCAGCGGCCAGGTCGCGGTACACCACTTCCACGCTCGGGTCGGCGGCTTTCCAGGCTTCGACCACTTCGCGGCTCAGTTGGCGGGAGGCGGAATTGTCGCCCAGGATGCTCGAATCGATATGCAACAGTTTCATGGGACTCTCCTGTGAATGAAGACCGCGACGTTGGGCGATCACGATGGAGAGAATCCTACCCACATCAACAATGGCTGATAAGGCGGCAAAAATGCGTTAGTTTGTCCTACAGATGGAACAGTGAGACATTCCCATGCAAGACCTCAACGACCTTTTCTACTTCGCCCGCGTGGTCGAAGCCGGCGGTTTCGCCGCAGCCGGCCGCCAGCTGGGCATCCCCAAGTCGCGCCTGTCGCGGCGTATCGCCGAGCTTGAAGAACGCCTGGGCACGCGCCTGCTGCAACGCACTACAAGGCAACTGAAGCTCACCGCGGTGGGCGAGCGCTACCTGCACCACTGCCAGGCCATGCTGCTGGAAGCCGAAGCCGCCGACGAGGCCGTGGCCAGCATGAGCAGCGAACCGCGCGGGCGCTTGCGGGTGTCCTGCCCGGTGGCATTGGCCCACGCCTTTCTGCCGGATGTGATCAGCCGCTTTCTCGCGCAGTACCCACTGGTGCAACTGGACATGGTGCTGCTCAACCGCCGGGTCGACCTGATTTCCGAAGGTATCGACGTGGCCCTGCGCGTACGCGACCTGGGCGATGAAGACCCGGCCCTGGTCACCCGCCGCCTGCGCCAGGCGCAGATGCAGCTGGTTGCAGCGCCCGGTTTCGCCGACCACATCCGCGAACCGGGCCAACTGGCATCATTGCCGGTGCTGGGCGCTGCCGAGGCTGACCGGCTGGTACACTTCCGCCTGTTCGGCCCCCATGGCAAACAGCAGGAAATCGCCCTGGAACCGCGCCTCGCCATCGATGATTTCGTAGTACGTAATGCTGCTGTACGGGCAGGCCTCGGGTTTACCGCGCTGCCCAGCATGTTCTGTGAAGAAGAACTGGCGCGCGGCGAACTGGTGCGCCTGCTGCCGGACTGGTCGCTGCCGGGTGGCTACCTGCAGGCGGTGTACCCGCACCGGCGCGGCTTGCTGCCTGCGGTACGGGTATGGATCGACCACCTGGCGGCGTCGTTCGAGGCCTGTGGAGAAAAGTATGTCTGAGCGGAACATGAGCGAAGCCCAGGTGGCAGCGTTCTGCCTGAGCCTGCCGGGTGCGCGGGAAGACTACAAATGGGGCGGCATCCGGGTGTTCTCGGTGGCGGGCAACAAAATGTTCGCGGTGCTCGACCTGGCGGGTGCGGGGTTGTCGTTCAAGGTGGCCGACGAACTGTTTCTCGGCTATTGCGATCGCCCGGGGGTGCGGCCTGCGCCGTACCTGGCGCGGGCGCGGTGGATCAGCATGGCATTGCCCTACCCCATGGGGCGTGAGGAGCTGTGTGATCTGTTGCAGCGCTCGCACCAGCTGGTGGTGCGGCGGTTGCCTAAGCGGTTGCAGGTGGGGCTGGTGTTGTGAATTCCCTGTGCTGGCCCTTTCGCGGGTAAACCCGCTCCCACAGGGTTCTCCACTGGCCTCAAGACTTGTGCTGTACCTGTGGGAGCGGGTTTACCCGCGAAAGGGCCGGCACAGTCAAACATCAACTGAAGGGCAGATACCGCCCACCAAGAAACAGCCAGTCCGCCCAGAACACCTGGTGCACCAGCACAATCCCCCAGAACACCAGCTGGTACGACAGCTTGCGCGTCTTGTGCCGATACAGCTGCTGCGCCAGCAGTGCCCCCGGCCAGCCGCCCAGCAGCTCACTGGCATGCAGCACCTTCTCGGGCGTACGCCAGGCCTGGGTACGCGCCTGCTGTTTGTCCTGCCAATACAGCAACAGGCTGATCAGGCTCATTGCCGGGTACAGCGCCAGCGGCCACCAGGCCTGGTCGACCCAGGCCATGCGCGCCGCGCCCAGGCCCGGCAGCAGGCACAGCAGGCCCAACAGCAGCAGCTTCAGGCGCACATTACGTACGCCCTCCCCCCTTTGCCCCCGCGCTGCCTCAGCCATGTGCCGTCGCCCAGTCGACCCAGCCGAACTGCCAGGTCGCCAGGATCAGCAGGCCAAAGGCAATGCGGTACCAGGCGAACACCGCGTAGCTGTGGTTGGCAATGAACTTGAGCAAGCCACGCACGGCAATCATGGCAAAGATGAACGAGGTCACGAAGCCGATGGCAAATACCGGCAGGTCGCCGGGCTGGAACAGGTCGCGGTACTTGTAGCCCGAATACACCGCCGCACCGACCATGGTCGGCATCGCCAGGAAGAACGAGAACTCGGTCGCCGCCTTGCGCGACAGGCCGAACAGCAGGCCACCGATAATGGTCGAGCCGGAGCGCGAAGTGCCCGGGATCATCGCCAGGCACTGGATGAAGCCGATCTTCAGCGCGTGGCTCCAGCGCATGTCGTCCACGTGGTCCACCTCCACACGGTGCTCGCGGCGCTCGGCCCAGAGCATGATCACCCCGCCCACCACCAGCGCAGCCGCCACGGTGATCGGGTTGAACAGGTATTCGTGAATCAGGTCGGCGAACAGCACGCCCAGCACCACTGCCGGCAGGAACGCCAGCAACAGGTTACCGGTGAAACGCCGCGCCGTGGGCTGGCTGGTCAGGCCGAAGACCACGTCGAAGATCTTGCCGCGAAACTCCCACACCACCGCCAGGATCGCCGCCAGCTGAATGATGATGTTGAAAGCCATGGCCCGTTCGCCACCAAACCCGATCAGGTCGGCGACGATGATCTGGTGGCCGGTACTGGAGATCGGCAGAAACTCCGTCAGCCCTTCGACCACGCCTAAGATGATTGCCTGGAAGGCAGTCCAAAAATCCATCGTTCCCCCGATGGAGCGCTGCTCGTTGCAGGCCCCTTGTTCTTGATTTGCTTGAAGTTGCCGCACGCGGCCCGGCTGTTTTACAGCGACTGTTGGGCGCAATGCCAGTAGAAAAGTTCACGCCGCCTAAAGGTTTCATCTTGCGCGGCCGAAATCCTAGCAGAGCGCCTTTGCAATCGCCTTGTACAAACTGCTGCAGACTATTGGATGGATAGCACTTAGCCATTAGTCGAGTGGGGGCGTGGCGCAAAGCATGCTTGGATGCGCCTGAATAAAAAGAACAATGCGGGAGCTGTGGTATGAAAACCCTGAGATCGATGTCTATCAGCCGCCGTCTGTGGCTGATCCTTTTGGTGGCGGTGGCCATGCTGGTGGTATTGGGCCTGCTGATGCTGCGCCAGATCCACGGTGACCTGTACCAGGCCAAAGCGGAAAAAACCCGCCACGTGGTACAGACCGCAGCCGGTGTGCTGGCCTATTACCAAGGCCTGGAAGCAGCCGGCACACTCAGCCGCGAAGCGGCCCAGCAACAGGCGCTGCAAGTGGTACGCGCGCTGCGCTACGACCAGAACGACTACTTCTGGATCAACGACCTGGTGCCGAAGATGATCATGCATCCGGCCAACCCCAAGCTCGACGGCCAGGACCTGTCGGCCATCCGTGACCCCGACGGCTTTGCCGTGTTCAACGAGATGGTCGCCCTGGCCCGGCAGCAGGACGCCGGGCCGGTCAACTACCGCTGGCCCAAGCCCGGTGCCAGCGAGCCGGTGGCCAAGACGTCCTACATCCAGCTGTTCAAGCCCTGGGGCTGGATCATCGGCTCAGGCGTGTATGTCGACGATGTACAGGCCGAATTCGCTCGCCAGTTGCGTGACGCCTCGCTGGTAGGCGTGGCCATTGCCCTGCTGATGGCGCTGGTGGTCATGCTGATTGCCCGCAGCATCGCCCGCCCGCTGCAGGAAGCGGTGCAGGCCATGGGCAACATCGCCAGCGGCGAAAGCGACCTGACCCGGCGCCTGGACACTCACGGCCGTGACGAAATCACCCACCTGGGCGAACACTTCAACCGCTTCAACGGCAAGCTGCAAGGCGTGGTGGGCCAGTTGCAAGGGGCGGCCCATGCCCTGGCCCGGTCCGCCGGGCATGTCGGCGACAATGCCGGTGCCGCGCAACAGCACAGCGCCCAGCAATCGCTGCAGATGGACCAGGTGGCCACTGCGGTCAACGAAGTGACCTACGCCGTGCAGGACGTGGCCAAGACCGCCGAACAGGCCGCTGGCGAAATGCGCACCGCGCAACAGCAGGTAGCACACGGCCAGGAGGCCATTCACGGCAGCTTGGCGCAGATCGACCGGCTGTCGCTGACCATCGACCAGGCCGTGCAGGTGATCCGCGACCTGGCCGGGCACAGCACGCGCATCGGTGGTGTGCTGGACGTGATCCGCTCCATCGCCGAACAGACCAACCTGCTGGCGCTGAACGCAGCCATTGAGGCGGCGCGGGCCGGCGAGCAAGGCCGCGGCTTTGCCGTGGTCGCCGACGAGGTGCGCCTGCTGGCCCAGCGCACGGCGCAGTCGACGGCCGAGATCCATACCATGATCGAGCACCTGCAAAGCCAGTCGGACGCTGCGGTCAAGGCCATCGACACCAGCAGCGAGGCCTCGCGCCAGACCGTCGAGCAGGCCCGCGAGGCCGGTGCCAGCCTGGATGCCATCAACCAGTCGCTGAACAACCTCACGGCGTTGAATGCCTCCATTGCCAGCGCCACCTTGCAACAGTCACACGTGGTCGAAGAGATCAACCGCAACGTGCTGGATACTGCCGGGTTGTCCCAGCAGACCGCCGATGCGGCGCGGCAGTCCAGCGATGCCGGGATGGCGCTGGGGCAGCTGAGCGAAGAGCTGGAGCAGTTGTTGCGGCAGTTCCGGGTGTAAGACCAGCCCCTGTGGGAGATGGCCAAGCCCTTTGGGCTGCGCTGTCGCCTAGATAACTGAAATTGCAAGCAATCCGCGTACCCTGTGGGAGCGGCTTTAGCCGCGAAGAATCCAGCGCGGTTCTTGGCACCGGCTGCGCCGGTGTTCGCGGCTAAAGCCGCTCCCACAGGGTCCCTGCTGACTCAAAGCTATCTGCAGTCCTATGGGAGTGGCCCCAAAGGCCCCAACGCCCTACACCTTCCCCGGCCGACCCGCTACAATCGCGCCCCTCCCCCGCAGTCTCCAAGGATCGCCGATGTCCAGCCTTGAACTCATCGCCGCCGTCCTCGGCGTCACCGCTGTCTGGCTCACGGTCAAGCAGAACGCCTGGTGCTGGCCGATCGGCCTGGTCATGGTGCTGATCTATGGCTGGCTGTTCTACGAGGTGAAGCTGTACTCGGGCATGCTGTTGCAAGTGGCCTATGCCATCCTGCAGGTCTACGGCTGGTGGCAATGGAAGCGCCCGGGCCGTGCTGAAGACGCCCGCCAGGTCACCCGCCTGCAGCGCCCGGCATTGCTCGCCGGCCTGGCCGGCGGGGTGCTGCTGAGCGCCGCCCTGGGCGCGGCGATGGCCACCTGGACCGACGCCGCCCTGCCCTGGCTGGACGCTACCCTGACCGGCTTCAGCCTGGTGGCACAACTGTGGATGGCGCAGAAGCGCCTGCAGTGCTGGCCGCTGTGGGTGGTGGTAGACATCATCTACGTGGGCCAGTACCTGCACCAGCAGCTGTACTTCACCGCAGGCTTCTTCGCCGTGCTCACCCTGATTGCCGTGCGCGGCTGGCTGGAATGGCGCCGTGACCCGGCGTTGGTGCAGCCATGAGCGCGGCACAATCCATGAAAGTACTGGTGCTGTGCGGCCCGGAATCCAGCGGCAAGAGCTGGCTCAGCGGGGTGATCCAGGCGCATTTCGGCGGCGTGGTGGTGGCCGAATACGTGCGCCACTTCATCGACCAGGAATGCCGCGACACCTGCTATGCCGACATCCCTGCCATCGCCCGCGGCCAGCTGGCCTGGGAAGACCACGCCCGCGAGCAGGCACCACCGCTGCTGATTCTCGACACCCATCTGCTCAGTAACATGCTCTGGAGCCACGCCCTGTTCGGCGACTGCCCGGCCTGGCTGGAGCAGGCGCTGCTGGCACGGCATTACCACCTGCACCTGCTGCTGAGCCCGCAAGGCGTGGATTGGGTTGCCGATGGCCAGCGCAGCCAGCCCGAACTGCGCGACCGCCAGCGCTTTTTCGACGACAGCCTGCACTGGCTGCAACGGCATGACCAGGCGTACAAAATAATTGAGGGCAATTGGCCGCAACGCCAGTTGCTGGCACTACAAACAGTGGCTAAGCTCATTGGTAGCGATGCGCCATCCTGCCCCACCGAGTGTTAATCCACCGACACACCCCTGTGGGGCGAAGCCCCTGAAAACATGGGGTTTTGCGGGGCGTCGAAGGTAGTGTCAAGGCGCTGAAACACTCCTGCAAAAACCCTTCCAATCAAGGCCAACACTGGCTTTGCCTGCACCACCAGCGGCTGCCTGTTTCAATCCTGAGACAGAATACGCCGCAGCTTGTCATGGTACTCACCTTAAGCTTTTGATCTGAAAACGCTTCTCAAAAGCGGCACACCTTCTGCTGCCTGGTTCGCATCGCTGAACAGGGCCAGCGCTCATTGAAGGAGTTGCCGTCGTGAGGAAAACTGACAAACGCCTCTATCACCTGTTGCTGATGGGCTGTGTGCTGGGCTCGTTGAGCCTGACGGCCCAGGCCGACAACGGCATCATCGTGATAACCCGTGACGTGCAGACACGCAACGCCGTTGTCCCGCCGTTACGACCCGACCCCAACCCCACCACCGTCAATGCCAACCCTTCCGCCCACATCCTCAAGCAAACCAACGAACTGAGTGATGGCGACTTCGCCAACATCAGCAGCGGTGCAGGTATCAGTACCCTGATTACCCAGCAGACCAACAACCTGGGCGGCAACCTCAACAACCAGTCCCAGCTGCCCAACCTGGCCGGTGGCCGCGGCACGGGTTCGGGCAATGGCATCTCGAACATGGTCAATTCGAGCTTGCAGCGCGGCCTGGCGCCGCTGCAGATCCTGACCGGAGGCAAGTGAGATGAAGCACACGCTGCTGATCCTGATCACGCTGTGCAGTACATCGACCCTCGCGCAATCCCCGGTTCCCGTGATCAACAACGCCGATATCGACAATTCGGGCAGCCATTACCAGGGCAACCTGTCAGTCAATCAAGCGGCCGGTGACCAACAGCAACAGGCCAACGCGCGCGCCTTCGCCGTTGGGCCCGAGGCCAGCGCCACCACGCAGATCCGCCAGCGCCTGAACACCCCTGCAGACCCCGCAATGAACGCACGCTCGACCATACAGGGCGACGCCTTCAGCAACGGTAGCGGCGCCCTCGGTATCAACCAGAGCGCCGGCGCCAACACCCAGCAAGCGAACGCACTGAGCATCAGTATCGGTGCCCAGCCGCAAAGCATCGACGACAGCGTCCTCATGCAGCAGAACGTGGCGCTGCTCAACAACTCCGGTCCGATTGACACTTCAACTGGCCATCGCCAGGTCACCACCAGTGACCAGGCCTTCACCGGTAGCCGTGGAGTGATTCAGTTGAACCAGAGTGCCGGGGTGGGAAACCGCATGGCCAACACCCTGAGCATCCGGGTCGCGGATTGACCCTGCCAGTCAAGAACGACACTTAACCTAATCGTACGGAGAATCACCATGAAACCCTCGATGGCAATCAAGCCTCTGGTTTTCGCAATTGCTGCGGTCATGGCTGTTGCTGTACAAGCTGATCAGAACGACCGGCGTGGCGGGCACCACAATGGTCACCACAACAACGGGCAGCACACGCCTCCTCCCACCAGGATCCCTGTGTTTGCCACCGCCAATGCCATGGACAGCCAGCGCAGCACCGGCAACACCATCACCAACCAAGGCACCATCAACGAAGCCGAGATGAGCAGCTCGGCTTCGGGTGCCAGCGGCAACGTAGGTGTCAACGTGGCGGCCGGTAACGGCAACCAGCAGGACAATGCTGCGGCCATTGCCAACGCATCGTCCGAATCCAGCCTGGACAACAGCTTCGTGTTCGGCTCCGCCGAAGCCACCGCTGACGTTAGCCAGTTCAGCAACAACAACCGTGTCGACAACTGGTCCACCCAGAACTCGGCAGTCATGACCGGCTCGGCCGATGGTGCAGAGGGTAACGTCGGCGTCAACATCGCTGGCGGCGACCTGAACCAGCAGAAGAACACCATGGCCATCGCCAACACCGGAGCCCCACTGGGCAACGCCACTGCCACCGCCTCTGCCGACCAGAACGGCCCAGGCCTGACGGTGAACAACGGCGCCGACCGCACCTACCGGGTGGATACACTGACCATTACCACCACCAAGAGCGGTTCCAGCTCGCGTGAGGGCACGTTCAACTCGACCGACGACCGCAGCTCGTCCTCGAGCTTCAGCGTGGCCGGCTCGCAAAGTGCCAGTTCCAGTGGTTCCAATGGCTGGACCTCCAGTGGTTCGAGCAGCATGAATGCCAGTGGCTCGAAGACCTCCAGTGCCAGCGGGTCGAACAGCTCCAGTGCCAGTGGTTCCAATAGCTCCAGTGCCAGCGGCTCCAACAGCTGGAATGCCAGTGGCTCGGTTGGCGCCACTGCCAGTTCGTCCAGCAGCTCCAGCCTGAGTGCCACCCTGGCAGCCGCAGCCGATGCCAGCCGTACCGTGACCACCGATGACGGCCGTCGCGAACGCACCCGCACCGACAGCTTCGATGCATCGCTCAACGCATCGCTCAATGTCGATGTAGACCGCACACGTGACAGCTCGTACGACGCGTCGTTCGAGAAAGCGTTCGACTCGTCATTCGACAAGTCGAACGAGTCTTCCTTCGACCGCAACCACGAATCGTCGTACGACAAGACTCGCGCATCGGCCTACGAGAAGTCTCGCGACTCCTCGTATGAGAAGGCTCACGAGTCGACCTATGCCAACGCATCGGAATCGGCGTTTGAAAAGTCTGGCGAGAAATCGTCTCAATCGTCGAACGACGTGTCGAAGAGCTACAGCGAAAGCAGTGCCTACGACTTGAGCAATACCGTGTCCTTCCAAGTGCTGACCCCGACCGGCTGGGCCAACCCTGTTACCAACACTGCAACCCTTAGCGGTTCGGTGAACGGTGGCAGCGGCAACCTGGGCGTGAACGTGGCAGCCGGTGTGGGCAACCAGCAGAGCAACTCGCTGGCCATCTCCAACACCTCGTTCTGATCGCTGCGCTTGAGGCCCCCTTCGGGGGGCCTTTCTTCAACAGAACCGGAAGGCATCCGATCATGCGCATCATTGCCCTGGCGTTTTTGCTGTGCCTGGCCAGCGTGAGCGAAGCTGCACAAATGCCGCTGTCCGTCCTCCCGGGCGGCGCCGTGGTGTTCAAGCCCATCCAGAGCGTACGCGAGCGCAAGTTCGCCGACCTGGTGCAACAGAAGACCGACTTCAGCTGCGGCGCCGCCGCGCTGGCCACCATCCTGCGCCAGGCCTACTGGCTGGACGTGGACGAACAACAGATCATCGAAGGCATGCTGGCCCACGCCGACCAGGACCTGGTGCGCACGCAAGGCTTCTCGATGCTCGACATGAAACGCTACGTGGAAAGCCTGGGTATGCGTGCCCGCGGCTACCGGGTGGCGCCCGAGACCCTGCACAGCGTGCGCATCCCGGTCGTGGTGCTGATGGACGTGCGCGGCTACAAGCACTTCGTGGTCATGCAGAAGGTAGACAAGGGCTGGGTGTACATCGGTGACCCGGTACTGGGCCACAAGCGCTACAGGGTCGACGACTTTCTCAAGGGCTGGAACGGCATCATCTTCGCCGTGATCGGCCAGGGCTACGACAAGAACAACATCCTGCTCGACCCACCCCTGCCCCTGACCGCCAAGGGCCGGGTGAACAACTTCACCCCGGTGCAGGATGCAGAGCTGCTGGACTTCGGGTTCATCAAAAGCGACTTCTTCTAACGACTCTTGCAACGACAAGGAGCACGAGGCTCCGGGGAGCACCCCAATGAAGAATGCATTCTGGCTTGCAATCGCATGCCTGACCGTCAGCCTTCCTACCCAGGCCGAAACCTTCAAGCCCATCGAGCTGAAGGACCATGAGCTGGCGACCTTGCGTGGCCGCTACGTGATGCCGGGGCGGATCGTGAGTTTCGGAATTGTCATGTCCAGCACCTGGCAGAATGCCAAAGGGGACGTGATCGGCGCGACGAGCACGATGCAGATTCAGCAGTCGACCATCAAACCGCAATTCTACGTGTCGTTGATCGACGAAAGCGGCACTGGCACAGCGTCAGCTGGAGCCACGGCACCGGGCACCGGTACCGTTACAGGCGGCGCCGGCCTCAACACCACAGAGGGTGTTACCCAGGTGGTACGCGCAGCTGGCGACAACAATACCGCCTACAACAATGTCGCCATCAATGTTTCCAAGGCCGACCAGGCGCCCACCGCGCAGCCACAGGGCCAGGCACTGGCCAACGGCCAGACACTGACAGGCGCAAACGGCGCAGGGGCGCTGAGTGTCTCCGCCAGCGGCGTAGGGGTGCAGTTCAATATCAGTGCCAGTAACAACCAGGGCAGCAGCGTGCAGCGCCTGGCGCAGGGTGGCCTGATGCAGAACTCGACGCTGCTGGGCAATGGCAACCGGGTCAATAACGTCACCACGCTCAATGTAGTGATGCGCGAAAGCGTGCCGACAGCTGCTTCGTTGAACGGCAGCCTCGACCAGCTCAAGGGCTTGCGCACATTCGGTTATTGATCTCCAAGTTCAAAGGCAGTCGAAAGGGACGGCAAATCCATGCACCGATCATTCACGCTCAGCGCAATTGTCTGTTTGACCACCCTGGCTCCGGCCACCTCCCTTTTCGCAGCTGCCGACCCGCAGGTCGAGGCACTGAAGCAGGAACTGCTCGAACTCAAGCAGCGCTACGAGGCACAGCAACAGGCGCTGATGGTACTGGAACAGCGCGTACGCCAGGTCGAGGAAACCCCGGCAGCCCCCCCACCCAAACGCCTGGTCAGGTCCCCGGCCGAAGGGGTCAAAGGTGCACAGACTGTGGCTTCGGGTGCACCGGGCACCACCGGCAGCTCCTATGGCCAGGCGCTGACCGCCGACGCTGAACCGGCTCAGAGCGTGTCCAACCTGTACGATGAGGCCAGCGGCTTCTTCGGCGGCGGCAAGTTCAGCTTCGAGACCGGTGTCACCTATACCCACTACGATACCCGGGCGCTTGTGCTCAACGGCTTCCTGGCGCTGGACTCGATCTTCCTCGGCAGTATCAACCTTGACCGGGTTAAGGCAGATAACTGGACCCTGGACATGACTGCCCGCTACAACCTCGCCCAGCGCTGGCAGTTCGACATCAACGTCCCGGTGGTGTACCGCGAATCTACCTACTCTTCCGGCGGTGCGGGCGGCGCCGGGGCAAGCACCTCGGACGAAACCGTAACCCGCGACCCGGAAATCGGCGACGTCAACGTCGGTGTCGCCTACAAGTTCCTCGACGAAGACGAGACCTGGCCTGACGCCGTCGCTACCTTGCGCATCAAGGCGCCGACCGGCAAAGACCCCTATGGCATAAAACTGCGCCAGGTAGAGGGCAACGACAACCTGTCAGTACCGGAAAGCCTGCCGACCGGCAACGGCGTCTGGTCGATCACGCCGGGCATCTCGCTGGTCAAGACCTTCGACCCCGCCGTGCTGTTCGGCAGCCTGTCCTACACCTACAACATGGAAGACTCGTTCAGCGACATCAGCCCACAGGTCAACAGCAAGGTGCCGGGCGATGTGAAGCTGGGCGACTCGTGGCAGATCGGCGGCGGTATCGCCTTTGCCCTGAACGAGAAGATGAGCATGTCGTTCTCGGTGTCCGACCAGTTCGCCCGCAAGAGCAAGATAAAACCGGATGGCGGCGACTGGCAGTCGATCTCCAACAGCGACTACAACGCGGCCAACTTCAACATCGGCATGACCTTCGCCGCCACCGACAACCTGACCATCGTACCCAACCTGTCCATTGGTCTGACCGATGACGCGCCGGACTTTTCCTTCAGCCTGAAATTCCCCTACTACTTCTGATACTTGCCATCGGCCGGGCCTGCGCGAACGGGCCCGGCTTTTGGTTACCAGCCTTGTCCCGGACCGCCTTCCCTGCCACGGCCTGTTATCATCAAGCACAGTTGCATGACGATTTAATGGCAAAAGGGATGTTTTTGTGAAGAACCTGTCAGACCACCCACGTACCCGGCTTGTCGCCCTGGCGACCCTGGTACTGGTGATCCCACTGGGTACGCGCGCCATGCTGGGCTGGTCCAACCCACTCGGTTACCTGTCCGACCTCGCCCTCGGCAGCTTGCTGGTCTTGCTGCTGCACCGTCGGCCATGGTGGCTGGCGTTCCCCGTATTGCTGGCCTGGGCGGCCCTCTGGGTGGCTTCGGCCGAACTGGTGAGCGCGGTGGGCCGGTTGCCCACCAGCGCCGACCTGACGTACCTGCTCGACCCGCAGTTCATGGAAAACTCGACCGGTGGCGGCCTGGCCCATGCCTGGCTGCCGTGGGCCATGGGCGCCGGCCTGCTGGCCTGGCTGGCCAGCGCCTGGCGCAGCCGCACCCAACCCAGCCAGCCGCTGCCACGCACGGCCTGGGCCATTCCGCTGCTACTGTTCGGCGCCCATTGGGGCAGCCAGCAACTGCTACCTTCCGACGCCGACCAATGGCGGCAATACAACCTCACCCACCAGCTGCTGTCGGCCGGGGCCGGCAACCTGCAGCGCCAGGTCGAAGGCTGGATGGGCCGTACGCAAACCTTCACCCCTCTGGCCAGCACCGGCCTGACCCAGTCCGACCTGCATGGCCAGCGCCTGCTCGCCGGGCCAGGCAACGCCCGCAACCTGCTGGTCATCACCGTGGAAGGCATCCCCGGGGCCTACCTGCGGCCCAACCGCCAGGCCCTGCACAGCCGCTTCGACGAAGAGCTGATGCCCAAACTCAGCCAGTGGGCCGAGCGCGGCATGAACACCCCGGACTACGTGCTGCATACCCATCAGACCATCCGTGGCCTGTACGCAATGCTGTGCGGTGACTACGACAAGCTGGCCAACGGCACGCCCAAGGGCGTGGAACTGCTGACCCAGAACGAACGCAACCAGGCCTGCCTGCCGGCGCAGTTGCGCCAGGCCGGCTTCACCACCCACTACCTGCAGGGCGCCGGCCTGCGCTTCATGGCCAAGGACCGCATCATGCCGCACATCGGCTTTGACGCGGTGCACGGCCAGGAGTGGTTCCGCAACAAGAACTACCTGGACTTCCCCTGGGGCAAAGATGACCGCGCCTTCTTCGAGGGTGCGCTGGATTACGTCGGTCATCTGCAAAAGCAGGACAAGCCATGGATGCTGACCCTGCTCACCGTGGGCACCCACCAGCCCTACTCGGCACCGGCCGAGTACCTGGAGCGCTACGACACGCCGAAACAGGCGGCAGTCGCCTACCTGGACGACGCACTCGGTGCATTCCTCGACAACCTCGAACGCCAGGGCGTACTCAAGGACACCCTGGTGGTGGTGACTTCCGACGAGTCCCACGGCATCGACGGTGTGCGCCTGGCCTCGTCCTGGGGCTTCAACCTCACCCTGGCGCCGGAGCAGGCACAGTTGCCACGGATCAAGCGCGGTACCTATGGCCATATCGACCTGTCCACCTCCCTGCTCGACTACTTTGCCCTGCCCATCCCCATGGCGCTCGGCGGTCGCTCGCTGTACCGCGACTACGATAGCGGTCGCGAGATGATCTCCTACACCAACGGCATGCTGCGTTATCACGACGGCCAGGGTGTGTTCACCGAATGCGACTTCCAGCAGCGCTGCCGGCGTTACGCCAGCGAGGGCTTCATCGCCGACCAGGCACGTTACCTTGGCCCGGGCGATAGCCTGCTCGGCCAGCAGATCGGTGCCCTCGCCGGGGTGCTCGACCAGTCCCTGCTGCAGACACCGCTCAACCTGCGTTACCAGTTCGGCGGCCCATCGCCGATCCAGCTGCGCAAGCGCATCAAAGATGACTGGGCCGACAACCTGATCGGCGCCCAGTACCTGGAAATGCCCGAGGGTTCGCATACCCGCGTACGGGTCAAGGTACGTTCGCTGGACCCCAAGCGCGCAGCCTATATCCAGCTCAAGGCCAAGCAGCTGGAGCAAGACGTACCGCTGGGCTTGCCTGACGAAGTGAAAGTCACCGCCGACGAGCCGCTGGAGATGGAGTTCAGCTTCGACAACCCGACCGCGCGCAAAGCGTTTTCCTTCCATTTGCTGGGCTATGGCGGTGGCCAGGTGGAAGTCAGCGACTTCAGCGTGATCACCGCGCTGCCTGGGGAAGATGAAGCAGCGGATGAACTGACCGAAGGGCATATCGCCCATTCGGGCTGAGCAATACCACTCATCGCCCGGCCGCCGCGGCCTGTCGATTCGACCCGCCCGTGCTCGACTAGAGTGTGAATCCCCCAATGTGGAGACAGCACCATGAGTACGAGCGAAAGCAGGCACCCGGTGGTTTCGCGCAGCCAGTGGCTGGCGGCCCGCCGGCAACTGTGGCTGCACGAAAAGGCCTTCACCCACCACCGCGACGCGCTGTCCGCAGCCCGTCGCGCCCTGCCCTGGGTCAAGGTGGAGCACGACTATCGCTTCGAGGGGCCGGACGGCGAACTGAGCCTGGCCGACCTGTTCGCGGGCCGCAGCCAGTTGCTGGTTTACCACTTCATGTTCGCCGAGGGCTGGAGCGAAGGCTGCCACGGCTGCTCGTTCCTGGCCGACCACTTTGACGGCGCCAACCTACACCTGGCGCATCACGACGTGTCGCTGGTGGCGGTGTCGCGGGCACCGTATGCCGAGTTCCAGGCCTTCCGCCGGCGCATGGGCTGGCAGTTCCCCTGGTATTCGTCACATGGCAGCGGGTTCAACGAGGACTTTGGCGTCAGCGTTGGCAGCGAGGGCCAGCGGCAGTACAACTATGAGCCATACGAGGGCGATGAAAGCGAGCTTCCCGGGCTGAGTGCGTTCTATCGCGAGCCGGATGGCAGCGTGTACCACACCTACTCGACCTATGCCCGCGGGCTGGACATCCTGGTCAACACCTACAACTTCCTCGACATTGCGCCACTGGGGCGCAACGAGGCCGGGACCATGGACTGGGTGCGGCACCATGACCGTTATGAAGGGCAGCCGGACAAGCCCAGCTGCTGCCACAAATAACGTGAAGCAACACATATCCCTGTGGGAGCAACTGTCTTGCTCAAATTCCCAAAGGCGGCGCGACCTCTGTGGGAGCGGCTTTAGCCGCGAAGAAGCCAACACGGTGGGTGGCACCGGCTGCGCCGGTGTTCGCGGGTAAACCCGCTCCCACAGGAATTGCGCCATGGTCCAGACTGCGTTCAACCCGTTACATCACCCGCGCACACCCAGCATCCCGCGCTCGACGATGAAGTCGATCACCGCCTGCAGCCCCTCGCCCTTCTTCAGGTTGCTGAAGGTCCATGGCCGCTGCGGGCGCATGCGCTGGGTATCGCGCTCCATCACTTCCAGCGAAGCCCCCACATAGGGCGCCAGGTCGGTCTTGTTGATCACCAGGAAATCCGACTTGGTAATCCCCGGCCCACCCTTGCGCGGGATCTTCTCGCCTTCGGCCACGTCGATCACGTAGATGGTCAGGTCGGCCAGCTCCGGGCTGAAAGTGGCACTCAGGTTGTCACCGCCGCTTTCGACGAAGATCACCTCGAGGTTGCCAAACTTGCGCGCCAGGGCTTCGACTGCCGCCAGGTTCATCGAGGCGTCCTCACGTATCGCCGTGTGCGGGCAGCCGCCGGTTTCCACACCGACGATGCGCTCCGGCTCAAGGGCCCCGGCTTCGGTGAGGATGCGCTGGTCCTCCTTGGTGTAGATGTCGTTGGTGACCACTGCGATCTGGTAGTGATCGCGCATGGCCTTGCACAAGGCTTCGAGCAGCGCCGTCTTGCCGGAGCCGACCGGGCCGCCGACACCGACGCGCAGGGGTTGTTGATAGCTTTGCATGCAGGCAGTCCTCAGGAACGGAACAATCGGGTGTATTGGGTTTCGTGTCGCGATGAGGCAATGGCCAGCAACGGCAGGCCGCCGCCTAGCTGGTCATCACCCAGGCCCAGTGCCTGGTCGAGGGCCGCGGGCAGCCCCGCCCCCAGGTCGCGCAGCAAGGTCTGGGCAGCCTGCTGGCCGAACGGCACCAGCTTGACCCCGGCCATTACCGCGCCCTCCAGCCAGGCGAAGCCATGGCCCAGGGCCAACTGGCGCAGTGGGATCGCCCAGTGCGCAGCCAGCCAGGCCATACCGCCCAGCTGGGTGAGTTCGAGGCTGGCCCGCCAGGCCGGTGCCTGGCCCAGTTGCCAGCCGTCCAGCAGCCGTGCCAGCGCCGCGCCGCGCTGCTGTTCTTCCAGGCGCAGCTCGGCGGTTTCGCGGTTGGCCAGCAGAAAGCGGCTCCAGTGGCCGAAGGCCTCGGCGTCCTCGGCCTGGCAGGCGTGGTACAGGCGCGCCAGCACCGGCCAGTCGAGGCAGGCCAGGGTGTCGTCGATCTGCTCGCGCTGCCAGGCAGCGAAACCATCCACGCCCCGTACCCAGCCCGCCTCGACCGCCCACTCCAGGCCTTGCGAGTAGGTGAAGCCACCCACCGGCAAGCCAGGGCTGGCCAGCTGCAGCAGGCGCAACAACGCCAGGTCGCTGTCCATCAACCGGCCAGTACCAGCGCGGCGCCGGCCAGCAGGCCACCGCCAAAGGCCTTCTGCAGGCCGCTATGCCTGCGCAACAGGCAACCAACCGCAAAGCCGGCCGCCAGCAACAGGCCGCTGACCGTGACGAAGCCGGCGCTGAACTGCCAGAACGCGCTTGGCGTGGCTTCCACGCCATGGGCCCAGCCATGGAACAGGGCGAACACCGGCATGGCCATGGCCAGCAGCAGTTGGCGGCTGGGCAGTAGCACGGCACCGGCAGCCACCAGCAGCGACACGGCAATCAGGGTTTCCATGCCCAGCACATCGCCGAACAGGTGGCCGCACACCGCGCCGCCGAACATCGCCGCCAGGGTTGCCAGGGGTAGCGTCAGGCTGCGCCGGGTCAACGCGGCGAGTACACCGGTGCCCAGCAGCATCAGCAGGTGGTCAAGACCGGTCAGCGGGTGCAGCAGGCCGTCCTGCAGCGGGTTGGCGTCGTGCCCGGGGTGGGCGAAGGCAGGCAGAGCCAGCATCAGCAGAAACAGGGCGAAAGTCTTTTTCATCGGTTGCTCCAGGCAGTTCAGGAATGGGCAGGCAGGCGCACGAACGGGTGATCGTGGCCGTGGGCATGGCTGTGGCTGTGGCTGTGCGGCGCGCTCTGGTAGGCGCCCGCTTCAGGCTCGAACGGCGCCTGTTCGGCCTCTACCGTCAGGCCCAGGCCGCGCAACATGTCGTCCAGCACGTGGTCGTGCTGGAAGCGCAACAGGCCGGGTTCGATCTGCAGCGGCACATGGCGGTTGCCCAGGTGATAGGCCGCGCGGGCCAACAAGTGCGGGTCGGCGCAGCGCACCGTGGACACCGCTTCGGGCGCCGCCAGCACGCGGATCAGCTGGGTGCCCTCGGCATCGGCCAGCAGTTCGCCCCCGCGCAGCAGGTGGCCGCGCTCGAGCATCAGCCCGGCCTCGCGACCATCATCCAGGGTCACCCGCAGGCGGCTCTTGATGCGGCTGTCCACGTCCAGGGTGACGGTGCCGGTTTCGCCCAGCTGGCCGGGGTCGGTGATACGGCGGGTCAAGACAATCATCGGGGCTCCTTCAGAACAGGAAGTAACGCTGGGCCAGCGGCAGTTCGCGGGCCGGCTCGCAGACCAGCAGTTCGCCGTCGGCACGCACCTGGTAGGTCTGCGCATCGACCTCGATCAGCGGCTGCAAGGTGTTGTGGACCATGTCGGGCTTGCGCACCCGGCGGCAGCCGCGGGCCACGCCGATCAGGCTGCGCAGGTTCAGCTCCTCGGCCAGGCCACGGTCCATCGCCGCCTGAGGCAGGAAGGTCATGCGCGTGGCATGCCGCGCCGCGCCCAGGGCGCCGAACATCGGGCGGTAGTGCACCGGTTGCGGCGTGGGGATGGAACCGTTGATGTCGCCCATGGGCGCGGTGACGATCATTCCGCCCTTGATCACCAGGGCCGGCTTGACCGCAAAGAACGCCGGCGCCCACAGCACCAGGTCGGCCAGCTTGCCGACTTCCACCGAGCCCACTTCGTGGCCGATGCCGTGGGTCAGTGCCGGGTTGATGGTGTACTTGGCGATGTAGCGCTTGACCCGGAAGTTGTCGCTGTAGCTGGTGTCCGGCGCCAGTGGCCCGCGGCGCAGCTTCATCTGGTGGGCCACCTGCCAGGTGCGCAGCACCACCTCGCCAACCCGGCCCATGGCCTGGGAGTCGGACGAGGTCATGGCAAAGGCGCCCATGTCGTGGAGGATGTCCTCGGCGGCGATGGTTTCGCGGCGGATGCGCGACTCGGCAAAGGCCACGTCTTCGGCGATGCTCGGGTCCAGGTGGTGGCAGACCATGAGCATGTCCAGGTGCTCGTCCACTGTGTTGAGCGTGTACGGCAGGGTCGGGTTGGTCGAGGACGGCAACACGTTGGCCTGCCCCGCCGCGCGAATGATGTCCGGGGCGTGGCCGCCACCAGCGCCCTCGGTGTGGAAGGTGTGGATGGTACGGTCGCCGATGGCCGCCAGGGTGTCTTCGATGCAGCCGGACTCATTGAGGGTGTCGGTGTGGATCGCCACCTGGATGTCCATTTCCTCGGCCACGCCCAGGCAGCAGTCGATGGCTGCTGGTGTCGAACCCCAGTCTTCGTGCAGCTTGAGGCCCACGGCGCCGGCCGCGATCTGCTCGCGCAGTGCTTCCGGCCGCGAGGCGTTGCCCTTGCCCAGCAAGCCGATGTTGATCGGCAGGCTGTCGGCGGCCTGGAGCATGCGCGCCAGGTACCAGGGGCCGGGCGTGCAGGTGGTGGCGTTGGTGCCGGTGGCCGGCCCGGTGCCGCCGCCGATGAAGGTGGTGACACCGCTGTTCAGCGCCTCGTCCACCTGCTGCGGGCAGATGAAGTGGATGTGCGAGTCGACGCCACCGGCGGTGACGATCTTGCCCTCGGCCGCGATCACCTCGGTGCCGGGGCCCACGGGCACGTTCACGCCCGGCTGCACATCGGGGTTGCCAGCCTTGCCGATCACCGCGATACGCCCGTGCTTGATGCCGATATCGGCCTTGACGATGCCCCAGTGGTCGATGATCAGGGCATTGGTCAGTACCAGGTCCATGGCTTCGGCGGCCAGCATCTGGCCCTGCCCCATGCCATCGCGGATGACCTTGCCGCCACCGAACTTTACCTCTTCGCCATAGATGGTGAAGTCGCGCTCCACCTCGACCCACAGCGCGGTGTCGGCCAGGCGTACGCGGTCACCCACGGTGGGGCCGAACATGTCGGCATAGGCCTGGCGGGAAATGCGGCTCATGCCCTGCCCTCCAGCGCGCCCATCACCTTGCCCTGGAAGCCATGAACCTCGCGCTTGCCGGCGTAGGCCACCAGTTGCACGGTACGCGCCTGGCCGGGCTCGAAACGCACGGCGGTACCGGCGGGAATGTCCAGGCGAAAGCCCAGGGTCGGCGCGCGCTCGAACACCAGCGCCTCGTTGACTTCGTAGAAGTGGTAGTGCGAGCCGACCTGCACCGGCCGGTCGCCATGGTTGGCCACGCTGACGCTGACCGTCGCACGGCCGCTGTTCAGCTCGATATCGCCGGCGGCGACCTGGATTTCACCTGGGATCATGCGGGGCTCCTGGGCAGTTTCAGACGATGGGGTCATGCACGGTCACCAGCTTGGTGCCATCCGGGAAGGTCGCTTCGACCTGCACGTCGTGGAGCATTTCGGCAATGCCAGGCATCACCTGCTCGCGGCTCAATACTTCGCGCCCCAGGCTCATCAGCTCGGCGACGGTGCGGCCATCACGGGCGCCTTCGAGCACGGCGGCACTGATCAGCGCCACCGCTTCCGGGTAGTTGAGCTTCAGGCCACGGGCCAGGCGCCGCTCCGCCAGCAACGCGGCGGTGAACAGCAGCAGTTTGTCTTTCTCTCTCGGGGTCAGCTCCATGGCGCTCTCTCAGGTGGCCCAGATACGCGGCGGGCAGGCCGGCAGGCCGAGGACGGCCGGGCGCAGCACATGCCACAGGCGTTGCAGGGTGCGTTGCAGGTGTTGGTTGTCATGGTCGAGCACGCGGATCACTAGCAACGACCCAAGCAGGGTCGCGCCGGCCGGGTTGGCCATCTCGTCGAGTAGCGGGCGCACCAGATCCAGCACGGCCTGGTCGGCGGGTGCGGCGCAGAAGGTGGCCAGCAGCGGATGCCCGCCAAGCTTGTCCAGGCGCCCGCCTTCGACGCGCAGGCGCTCGTGCAGGCCTACTTCGTCGGGCAGTTCGATGCGCAGGCGGCTGTCGAGGGCACCCTGCTCGAAACGCTCGTTCATCACCGGGCGCCCCAGGCACAGGGTTTCCCAGGCCAGCAGGCGCGCCCCCGGTTCGAGGGTGAAACGGCTGTCGAGGCTGGCGCGGGCGCCGGAGAAGAAGATGCTGTCCTGCGGCAGCCACTCCAGGGTGCTGCCGGCGGCCAGGTGAAAGCGCTGGGCCAGCCGCGCGGTCGGGCCGATGCTGCGGTAGAACTTGCTGGCGCCTGGCATGGTCAGCAGCGCGTGGCTGCCCGGCTCCAGCTGGATATCCAGCTCCAGGCGGTCGCCGGCGACGATCCCACCGGGCGGGTGCAGCACGTAGACATGGCACGGTGCACCTTCCGGATAGAACGGCCGCTGCACCAAAAGAGGTCCGAAATGCCGCCACGCACCAAGGCGGGTCACCTCGTCACGCCTTACGAAACGCAACTGCAGGTGAGCGCTCCAGCCGGCATCGTCGTGTTGTTGTTCGATCTGCTCCGCGAGCGACATCCTGCGGCCCCTGAAATCCGTGGCCTGCTGGCCGTTTAGAGGGGCAGGCACGCACGGCTACGGCGCGCGCGGCCTGACCACTCGATCAAATTCGCAGGCTGGATATAGCAGGTTGCGGGCCAACTCCGCAGGTGAACGAAGATGAAACTTTTGCCCAAGCCGCTCTGGCATCGGGCATACGGGGGGATGGCGCACAAAGTGGGGGCGCACTCAGGCCCTGTTTAGGTGCTGGACTGAGAGAATGCTGGGGCCGCTACGCGGCCCATCGCCGGCAAGCCAGCTCCCACAGGGATCGCGCATGGCTTGAGGTCAACGCGGTCGGCGTGGGAGCTGGCTTGCCGGCGATGGGCTGCACAGCAGCCCCAAGTGTGACGAAACTCAGTAATCGAAGCGGTCCACCGCACGCCGGCGTTCGTTGTCATCACGCCGGTCATAGATGGCGGTGGTCTGGATATTGGCGTGATGCGCCAGCTTCTGCGCAATGGACAGGTCGTGCTCTTCGATCACTCGGGTGATGAACGCCCGGCGGAAATCGTGCGGCATGATCTTCACGCCCACCTGCGCACCACGCTGGCGGGCGATGTAGTAAATGGCATGCTTGGTGATGCGCGCCCGGGTGATATGGCTGCCACGGCGGATGCGGTTGAACAGGAACGGGTCGTCTTCGGCCCCTGCCGGCAAGTCCTGGCGGCGCAGGTCCAGCCACGCCTGCAACTTCTCGAACGCCCATGGCGGGGCGTACTTGATCAGCTGGCGGTTGCCCTTGCCCAGCACCTGCAGGCTGCGCGCCTCGAAGTCGACCTGGTCCAGGTCGATGTCCACCGATTCCGACTTGCGCATGCCGGTGCCGTACAGCAAGGCAATGATCGCCGCGTCGCGCACACCCTGCGGCCGTGGGTCGGCCGCGCACACATCCATCAGCTCGCGAATCAGGCTGCGGCGCAGGTTGCGCCCCGGTGGCAGGCGGCTGCCGGTGGCCGGTTTGACCTCGCGGATGCGCAACAACTGCTCGTGATCGATCAGGCCCTGGCGCCAGGCTTCGTTCATCACACCGCGGATGGCGTTGACGTACAGCGACGAGCTGTTGGGTGCGTAACCGTCGGCACGTAGCGCCGCCACCAGGGCGATCACATGGCCGGGCTCGAGCCGATGCCAGGGCACATCGACGATATTGCAGTCGACAAAACCCAGCCGGTCGGCAGCGTCCTGAAGGATGTAGCGCATGGTTTGCTGGCTGGATGGGGCCAGGCGGGCCATGTACTGCAGCAGTGGATTTTTCGAGAGGTCGGACAAAACGTGAATCCTGTAGCGAAGCGTTGGCCAGCGGCGAACCGGCCAGACCCTGAAGCAAGTCAATACGACATACAAGCAGGTCCAAATAACAGCAGAAAACGCATGTCATTCGGACCCGGAGAGGTGCCATCACCTTGATATACAAGGGGTTCGGAGCTGGCACGGATCGTGATCTTACCCCAATTGAGCCTACTGAACGAACGAAGGTCCGCCCATGCTTGTGCAGCCGATCGCTTCACGCCCACGCCAGGCCGTCTGGGGCCTGGGTTTCCGCCCATTCTTCCTGGGTGGCAGTTTGTTTGCGCTGCTCGCCTTGCTGTTGTGGGCCGGTGTACTGGCCGGAGTGCTGGAGCCAACGCCCCCCGGCGGCATGCTTGCCTGGCACCGCCACGAGATGCTCTATGGCTTTGCTGCTGCCATCATCGCCGGTTTCCTGCTGACTGCCGTGCAGAACTGGAGCGGCACCCCAGGCTTGAGCGGGCGTGCGCTGCAGGGTTTGTTCCTGCTTTGGCTGCTGGGCCGGGCCAGCTGGTTCCTGCCATTACCGGGCAGCTTGCTGGTTGTGATCGAGGGCAGCTTTCTGCCACTGGTGGCACTGGCCCTGGCACGGCCGATCGTGCAACGGCGCTTGCGTAACAACTACCCGATCGTCGGCCTGGTGCTGTTGATCGCCGCCTGCCAGTGGCTGACCCTGGTCGGCTGGCTGCGCCAGGAGGAACTGTGGCAGCGCCGCGGGGTGTTTGCCGGGTTGTGGCTGGTGGCCGCGATGATGACCGTGCTTGGCGGGCGGGTGATCCCGTTCTTCACCCGGCGCGGCCTGGGCAACATGGCCCCGTCCCCTGCCCGCCCCTGGCTGGACCGGGCCTGCCTGCTGCTGAGCGTGGCGGTACCGCTGGCCTTCGCCTCGGGCTTGGCCGATACGCCACGTATCGACCTGGCCGCGCTGTTCGGCGCCTTGTTCGCCCTGCATACCGCCCGCCTGGCCTTGTGGCATGACCGTGGCTTGTGGCGGGTGCCCCTGCTGTGGTCGCTGCACCTGGCCTATGCCTGGATTGCCATTGCCTGCCTGGGCATGGCGCTGTGGCATGCCGGGGTGGCACTGAGCCCGAGCCTGGTGACCCACGCACTGACCGTGGGCGCCATGAGCGGCTTGATCCTGGCGATGATGGCACGGGTCAGCCTGGGCCACACCGGCAGGCCGCTGCAGGTGCCGACCAGCATTGCCTGGGCCTTTGCCTTGATACAACTGGCGACGCTGGCGCGGGTGGTGCTGCCGCTGTTCACGCCGCTGGGGGTGAGCCTTTCAGTATTGTGCTGGAGCCTGGCGCTGCTGCTGTTCCTGCGCCACTACCTACCCATCCTGCTGCGGCCACGGGCTGACGGTATGCCTGGCTAGCCTTGATGCCCAGATTGGGGCCGCTTTGCGGCCCATCGCCGGCAAGCCAGCTCCCACACCGACCGCGCCGACCTCAAGGCCTGCACTGTACCTGTGGGAGCTGGCTTGCCGGCGATGGGCTCCCACACCGACCGCGCCGACTTCAAGGCCTGCGCTGTACCTGTGGGAGCCGGCTTGCCGGCGATGGGCTGCGAAGCAGCCCCAAGGTTTCAGCGCAGACGCACAAATTGCCGGGGCCGCGTTAACCTCCCGGCGCTGGCCACCACCCCGGGAACATCTGCTGCACCCGGGGTTCGGCGAAGCGCTCGTCGATCAAGATCAGAACGCCACGGTCCTGGTCGCCCCGAATGACCCGGCCTGCCGCCTGGATGACCTTGCGCACGCCCGGGTAGAGATAGGCGTAATCGAACCCCGCACCAAACTGCCGCCCCAGGCGCTGCTTGAACTGCTCGTTCACTGGGTTGACCTGGGGTAGCCCGAGGGTGGCGACAAACGCGCCGATCAGCCGTGTGCCCGGCAAATCCACCCCCTCCCCGAATGCACCACCCAGCACCGCAAAACCCACCCCGCGGCCATCCGCCACAAAACGGTCGAGAAAGCCCTGGCGGGCCGCTTCGTCCATGCCCGGTTCCTGGGCCCACATGGGTATCTGTGCATGCCGCTCGGCCAGCAGCCCGGCCACCTGTTGCAGGTACTCGAAACTGCTGAAGAACGCCAGGTAGTTGCCCGGCATGCGCTCATACTGCCGGGCGATCAGCTCGACGATCGGCGCCAGCGAAGCCTGGCGTTGCTGGTAACGGGTGGATACCTGGCTGGCGATGCGCACTTCCAGCTGTTCGGCGCGAAACGGCGCGGCCACTTCCAGCCAGGCGGTATCGGCCGGCATGCCCAGCAGGTCGCTGTAGAAGTGCCGTGGGCTCAGGGTGGCGGAAAACAGCGTCACGCTGCGCGCCGCCTGCATGCGTGGGCCCAACAGGCGCGCCGGGGTGACATTGCGCAGGCACAGGGTGGCCAGCCGCCGCTTGCGCGGGCCCTGGCGCTGGCTGATGTCGAACAGGAAGTGCTCGTCGAACAGCTCGGCAACCCGGCTGAACTGCAACGCCTGGTAGAAGAACTGCAGCACCTGCGGGTCCATTTGCGCAGGCGTCTGGTTCATTTGTTCCTGGATCAGCCCGATGCATTGCTGCAGGGCACGCAGCAAGGCCTCTGGCAGCGACTCGCTGGCCTGGTACGGCGCACGCTGCTCCTTGTAGAGGGCGTTCCACTGCCGGTTCAACCGGTCCAGCGCACTGACCAGCCCGGGCGGTTTGCTCTGGCGCAGGGCCTGCAACTGGCCCTGGTCGAGGCTGGCGCTGTACATGCCGCGGCCGCGCTCGACCAGGTTGTGCGCCTCGTCCACCAGTACCGCGACCCGCCACTGGTTGGCCTGGGTCAGGCCGAACAACAAGGCATGGGCATCGAAGTAATAGTTGTAGTCCGCCACCAGCACGTCTACCCAGCGCGCCATTTCCTGGCCCAGGTAATACGGGCACACCTGGTGCGCCAGGGCCACTTCGCGCAGTTGGGCGCGGTCGAGCAAGGGCAACGCTGCCGCTGCCTGCCGCGCGGCCGGCAGGCGGTCGTAGAAGCCTGCGGCCAAGGGGCAGGATTCGCCATGGCAGGCCTTGTCGGGGTGCTCGCAGGCTTTGTCGCGGGCGATCAGCTCCAGCGTGCGCAAGGCCGGCTGCGGCGTGGCATCGGTGATCTGGCGCATGGCATCCAGGGCCAGGGCCCGGCCCGGGGTCTTGGCGGTGAGAAAGAACAGCTTGTCCAACTGCTGCGGCACCATGGCCTTGAGCAGGGGGAACAAGGTACCGATGGTCTTGCCAATTCCGGTGCTGGCCTGGGCCATCAGGCAACGGCCGGTGCTCACCGCCTTGTACAGGGTTTCCGCCAGTTGTCGCTGGCCCTGGCGGAACGCCGGATAGGGGAAGCCGAGCGCTTGCAGGCCCCGGTTACGCTCGGCCAGGCGCTGCTCCTGCCCTTGTGCCCACGCCAGAAAGCGCTGGCACTGGGTTTCGAAGAAGGCCTGCAGTTCGGCAGCCGTGCAGTGTTCACTGATCAGCGTCTGGCCATCGCTGTCCACGTCCAGGTAAACCAGCGCCACCTCGATGGCCGGCATTTGCCGTGCCTGGCACATCAACCAGCCGTAGACCTTGGCCTGCGCCCAGTGCAACTGGCGATGGTTGGCCGGCTGGCGCGACAGGTCGCCACGGTGGGTCTTGATCTCTTCCAGGCGGTTGCAGGCGGGGTCGTAACCGTCGGCGCGGCCACGCACTTTCAGGGTATCGAACTGGCCTTCGAGGGCAATTTCCGACTCATAGCCCGCAGCGCGTCGCGCCACCACCCGCCGATGCCCCTCGATCCCCTCCTGGGCGGTGGGTGATGGCGTGAAGCGCAGATCCAGGTCGCCGACCTTGGCGCTGAATTCACACAAGGCGCGTACCGCCACGCTGTAGCTCACGGTGTTTCGCTCCAGCGCACGTGGCACACCGCGACAGGGAGGCCGTGGGCCCGGCAGAACTCCAGCCAGCGCAGCTGGTTGTCCTGCAGGCGGTCGCCTGGGCCCTTGACCTCGACCATGCGGTAGCGACCTTGCTCGGGCCAGAACTGGATCAGGTCGGGCATGCCGGCGCGGTTGTTGCGGATGTCCTGCAGCAGGCGCAGGAAGCACTGTTTCAAATGGGCCGCCGGCAGGCAGGCCAAGGCTTGCTCGAGCAACGCTTCACTGAGCACGGACCAGAACACGAACGGCGACTGCAGCCCTTGCTTGGCGGCGTAGCAGTCGAGAATCGCCCGGTGATGGCTGCCATCGTCCAGCCGCCCCAGGCAACGTTCGAACAGGGCACTGCGGCGTTGCTGGAAGTCGCCGTCGTGCAGGTCCTGCGGGGCGGCCTGGAACGGGTTGAAGAACGCGCCAGGCACCGGGGCGAAGATCGCCTCCCAGCACAGCAGGCCGAACAGGCTGTTGAACAGCGTGTTCTCCACGTAATGCACCGGCCCACCGGCTTCGGCCAGGTGCTGGCGTACCGCCTCCTCCACACCCAGCGCTGCCAGTTCCCGGGGCAGTTCCAGCTCGATCAGCTCCAGGGGCGCGACACGCTGGCGCCGCTGTGGCGGGCCACCGAGCTTGCGTGCCAGGCGTGGCAACATGCGTTCCAGCGCCTGCACTTCCAGGGCGTTGGCCGGCGCCGCCGCCAGTTGCAGCGCCAGTGCATGGGCCTGGGGCCACTGCTCGCTGCGCTCCAGCACCCGCACCTGGCGGATGCGCGCCTGGGCATGGCTGCACTGCGTGTACACAGCCATGGCTTGCGCCCAGTCGCCCAGGCGCTCGCATTGCTGGCCCAGGGCGAATTGCAGGCGCGCATGGCGCCGGGCCAGCCATGGGTTGTCGCTGTGCAGGCCCTGCATGGCTGCCAGGATCGACAGCGGGTCATCGCCCTGCTCCAGGCGCTCGGCGCACTGGTGCAAGGCCATGGCCAGGTCGACTTCGGCGCGTTGCTGCAGGGCACGCGAATCGGTGCTGAACGGCACCTGTTCGTAGCGCAACAATCCGAGGTCGGCGAGGACGAAGTCCGACCAGTCCTGGTACAGGTTGCCGAAGAACAGCAGGCGCATGCGGTCGCACAAGGGTTGCAGGCACCACTGGAGGATGCGCACGCCACTGTCCGGGAACCACTCGGCCAATGAACGGGCTTGCAGGCCCAAGGGTTGCAGTTGTGCAAGCAGGTCATGCTTGGCAGCGCGAGGACGGCTCAGCTGCGGGGCAAAACAACGGGCAAGTTCGTCCTTGCGCAGCAGGGCGAACAGTTGCTGCAGTTCCAGTTGCGCGGGCTCCCGTACCCAGCCGAGGGCCAGCAGCGGCTGCAGGGCCTGCCAGGTATCGCCGATTTCGGCATAGTCGAGCCGATCGCTGCGAAACAGCTCGCCCTTGCGCATGACCATGCGCACCATCAGGGCCTGTGCCGGGGCGCCCAGTTGGCTGAAGGTGCGGATGAAAGCCAGTTCCTGATCGTCGAGCAGGTCTTCGTAGCGCTGTTCGACCCACAGCAGCACCTGGCGGAAATTGTGCAGGTAGTAGAACGGGTCGTCGACGGAATGGGCGATCACGGGCTGGGGTCAGGCGGCTGGAATGAGTACTGGTTATACATACAGACCAGTATGCCTGGCAAGTGCCGTGGGTCATCTCGGTGGCGCTGTCTGTAGGAGCGGCCTTGTGTCGCGATGGGCTGCGCAGCAGCCCCGGCGATTTCGGCGTTGGCTTCAAAATCCCGGGGCTGCTGCGCAGCCCATCGCGACACAAGGCCGCTCCTACAGGCGACGGCGCAAAGGTTACTCAGTCGCGGCAACCATCTCCGCCGCCTTGACCTTGGCACTGCCAATCGGCGCCTGCAGCAGCAGGAAGTAGGCCACCGCCGAACACAGCGCCACCACCGCGCTGATCATGAACGCCGTGGTGAACGATCCCGAATACTGGATGCTGAAGCCGGTGACGATCGGCGCCACCGAGCCGGCGATGTAGCCGCCGAAGTTCTGGATCGAGCCAAACGAGGCCACGCGCTGGCTGTCGACGATGGTGTTGACGATCATCCAGGCAGTGGCACTGGCCATGTTGATGCTGAACAGCGCCAGGCACAGCAGGATGATGCAACCGGTCAGGCCAGTGACGAACGACAGCGGCAGGGTGAACAGCGCCGCCAGCACCAAGCCGGTGATGACGCTGAACTTGCGGCTGGCCAGCACGCTCATGCCGCGCTTCACCAGCAAGTCGCAGAAGCGCCCGGCAACGATCGTGCCCGCTGCGCCAAAGCCATAGGCCAGCGACACTACCCAGGCGGTCTTGTACAGGTCCAGGCCGTGCTCACGCTCGAAGTAGCCAGGCAGCCAGGTCAGGTGCAGCCAGAGCATGTAGATCACGCCCATGAAGCCCAGCACCGCACCCCAGGTACTGCGGTGCTTGAACAGGTCGAGCCAGCCGGCGAAGTACGAGGCCTTCGGCGCTTGTGCAGTGGCTGCCGGCGCCTGCTGCCCACTCGGCAATGGCTTGCCCTCGGCAGCAAGCTCCGCCAGGTAGCGGGCCTTGCTTTTGTAGAAGGTCAGCCAGCACAGCGCCAGCACCACGCCGATCACACCGGTGATGATGAACATGCCGCGCCAGCCGAAGTTGACCATGAACAGCGTCAGCAAGGGTGGCGCCAGGCACGGGCCGAGGCAGGTCGAGGACCAGACCACGCCGGTCGGGGTGCCGCGTTCGTTGGCATCGAACCACTCCGACAGGGCCTTGGCCGCCGACGGGAACATCGGCGCCTCGCCAATCCCCAGCAGCACCCGCAGGCCCATGAAGCCGGCAAAGCTGTTGACCATGCCGAACGCTGCCTGGGCCACCGACCAGCCCAGCAGCGAGGCGCCGAGAGCGATCTTGCTGCCCAGGCGGTCGATGATCATGCCCATCGGCAGCTGGGCAAAGGCATAGGCAATGGAGAACGCCGACAACAGGATGCCCATCTGCGACGGGCTGATCATCATGTCTTTCTGGATCGAGGTGTTGGCGATCGACAACGCACTACGGTCCAGGTAGTTGACGATGCCGATCAACAGCAGGAACACGACGGTGACGCGTTGGTACTTCTTCATAGGGTTCATGTGATGACCTTTATTATTATTGTTGCCGCGCTGTCAGCGCCTTGGCGATCCTTCGTTCATGCTGCGCCCTCCCTGACGCAGCGCGCCGCTCAAGGCTGGCGCGCGGTTGTTGCAACGTCCAGCAGCCCGCGCCGGCCGAGGCTGTCGATCAGCGCACGCAGGCCAAAGTGCCATTGCGGTGCCAGGTCGCTGGTGGTCACGCGGTTGCTCAGGGTACCCAGTTGCGGGTTGCTGATACTCACCACATCGCCCGGCTTGTGGGTGAAGCCGTTGCCCGGTTGGTCGCGGTCCTGCTTGGGGGCGAACAAGGTACCGAGGAACAGCACCAGGCCGTCGGGGTACTGATGGTTCTCGTTGAGGGTTTGCTGCACCAGGTCCTGCGGGTCGCGGCTGATCTGGCGCATGGAGCTGCGGCCGGCGAGGATGAAACCGTCTTCGCCCACCACCTGCAAGTCCACTTCGGCGGCGCGTACGTCGTCCAGGCCGAAGCTTTCGTCGAACAGGCGCAGCAGCGGGCCAAGCGCGGTGGAGGCATTGTTGTCCTTGGCTTTGGACAGCAGCAAGGCGCTACGGCCTTCGAAGTCGCGCAGGTTGACGTCGTTGCCGAGCATCGCACCCTTGATGCGACCATCACTCGACACCGCCAGCACCACTTCAGGCTCGGGGTTGTTCCAGCTCGACTTGGGGTGGATGCCGATGTCGGCGCCGTGGCCGACCGCCGACAGCGGCTGGGCCTTGGTGAACACCTCGGCATCCGGGCCAATACCCACTTCCAGGTACTGCGACCACAGGCCCTGCTCCACCAGCACCTTGCGCAGCGCTTCGGCCTGGGCCGAGCCCGGCACGATCTGCGACAGGTCTGCGCCGATGCGGCTGGCCAGGGTGTCACGAATGGCATCGGCCTTGGCCGGGTCGCCCTTGGCCTGCTCTTCCACCACGCGCTCCAGCAGGCTGGTGGCGAAGGTCACCCCAGCAGCCTTCACCGCCTGCAGGTCGATGGGTGCCAGCAGCCATGGCTGGTGCGGGTCGCGCCGGGCCGGGTCGCTGTTGCCCAGCAAGGCTGGCAGCCCGATCAGCGGCTCGGCCAGCGGCAGGCTGCGCAGGTAGGCCACCGGGTCGGCCACTTCCAGCAGGGCCGAGACGGTGGCTACATGGGCGCTGATATCGTGCACGGCGCCGGCCTTCACCAGCACCACCGCAGGGCCCTGCTCCGGCAGCCACACCCGCCCTACCCAACTGCCGCTGTCGAACGCGCTGGCATCGTGGTTCAGAGGCAGCGGTCGCTTGCCGTTCGCTCGATCAGTCATCTGTGTACCCTTACTGTCATTCATTGGGAAAGTGCCGGCAGTTGCAGCTGCCCGGCCAGGCGGTCAAGGTCGGCCACCAGCTGTGACGAAAGGCTTGCGCCCTGCTCCAGGGCCTGGCGGCGTAGGGCAAGGCCAGCCTGCCCAGGCAGGCGCACCGGGCGCTCGGGGTCGAGTGGCCGGCTGGCCAGGACCAGCTGGCCGAGGAAGCTGGTTTCGTCGGTGAACGCTTGCAGGCCGCCGAAGAAACGCGGGTCGATGACCACGGCGGTGGCCGAGGCCCCCCACTGGTCTGGTGCATCCTTGCGGCCATGGCCGGCCAGCCCCGAGGTCAGGGCCTCGACCAGCAGCGCCAGGGCGAAACCTTTGTGGCCAAAAGCCTGGCCACCCAAGGGCAGGATGCTGCCTTGCGGGCTGGTGAAGAAGTCGTGCGGGTCGTCGCTCAGTTGCCCGTCATTGCTCACCAGCACCGGGTGCGGCAGGCGGCTGCCGGCATCGCGACACTGGCCGACCAGGCCGAGGGTGACGGTGGACATGCTGACGTCCAGCAGAATCGGCTCGCCCTGGGTCGGGATGCCCGCGGCAATCGGGTTGGGGGTGTACACCGGGTCGGCGCCACCATGGGCGCAGACCAGCCCTACCGATGGGTCCGAGGAATACAGCATGGCCACCAGGCCCTGGTCGGTGTAGGGCTTGAGGTAGGCTGCCAGGCAGCCGATATGCGCGGCACGGCGCACCACGGCGATACCGATACCCTGCGAAGTGGCGCCCTTTGCCGCGCAGTCCAGGGCACGGCTGACGCAGTACGGCCCCAACACGTAGTGGCCATCGAACAGGCTGGAAATGCCACTGTCCGATACCTGCTCCAGTACCTGCGCGCGGGCCTTGACCTGGCCGCCGAGCATGCCGTCGATGTAGCGGCTGACCAGGTTCAGGCCATGGGTGCGATGGCCCAGCAATTCGCCTTCGAGCAGTACCCGGGTCACTACCTGGGCGACTTCGGCATCGGCGCCGGCCTTTTCGAACAGCCGCTCGACGAAGGTGGTGAGCGCTTGCACGTTGTAATGTGTGGTTTGAGTCATTGCGGTTGCCTCGGAAATGGAACAGGGCTGGCGATCAGGTCACGGCACCGATCTGCCATGGCACGAATTCGTTCTGCCCGTAGCCGTGCAGCTCACTCTTGCTGCGCTCACCGGAAGCGATGCGCAGCATCTGTTCGAAGATGAACGCGCCGCGCTCCTCGATGCTGGTGGAGCCATCGGCGATGCCACCGCAATTGACGTCCATGTCTTCTTCCTGGTGCTCGAACACCCGGTTGTTGGTGGCCAGCTTGATCGACGGCGCCGGGGCGCAGCCGTAGGCCGAGCCACGGCCGGTGGTGAAGGCGATCAGGTTGGCCCCGCCAGCCACCTGGCCGGTGGCCGAAACCGGGTCGTAACCGGGGGTATCCATGAACACCAGACCCTGGGCGCGCACCGCTTCCGCGTACTGGTACACATCGACCAGGTTGCTGGAACCGGCCTTGGCCACCGCACCGAGGGACTTCTCGAGGATGGTGGTCAGGCCCCCGGCCTTGTTGCCGGCCGAGGGGTTGTTGTTCAGTTCGGCGTTCATGCGCTGGCAGTAGTCTTCCCACCAGCGGATGCGGGCCACCAGTTTTTCGCCGACCTCGCGGCTGACCGCACGGCGGGTCAGCAGGTGCTCGGCACCGTAGATTTCCGGGGTCTCGGAGAGAATCGCGGTGCCACCGGCGGCCACCAGGCGGTCGACGGCATTGCCCAACGCCGGGTTGGCGGTAATGCCGGAATAGCCATCGGAACCACCACATTGCAGGCCGACCACCAGGTGCCGCGCACTGACCGGCTGGCGCTGCACCTGGTTGGCCTCGGCCAGCAGCGCCTTGACCTGCTCGATACCGGCGGCGATGGTTTTGCTGGTGCCGCCGATACCCTGGATGGTGAAGGCGCGCAGCTGGGCGCTGGCCTGCAGGCCCTGGGTTTCCAGCAGGCTTTCGATCTGGTTGGTTTCGCAGCCCAGGCCGATGATCAGCACGGCAGCGAAATTGGGGTGTACGGCGTACCCGGCCAGGGTGCGACGCAACAGGCCCAAGGCTTCACCGCTGGGGTCCACCGCACAGCCGGCGCCGTGGGTCAGCGCTACCACGCCGTCGATGTTCGGGTAATCGGCCAGCACTTCAGGGTGGATGTCGCGGCGAAAATGGTCGGCCACGGCCCGAGCCACGGTCGCCGAGCAGTTCACCGAGGTGAGGATGCCGATGTAGTTGCGGGTGGCGACCCGGCCATCGGCGCGCACGATGCCCTGAAACTGCGCCTCGCGGCCGGGCTGGCTGCGGGTGTCGACACCGAAGGCGTAGTCACGGGCGAAATCGCCCATCTGCACATTGTGCACATGCACGTGATCGCCGGCGTCGATGGCCTGCGAGGCAAAACCGATGATCTGCCCGTAACGGCGCAGGGGCTGGCCCTGCTCCACACGTTCGGTAGCGAGCTTGTGGCCCGAGGGGATCGGCTGGCGCACGGTAATCGCCTCGGCGTCCAGGCGCAGGCCTTGCGGCAGGGCCTGGCGGGCGATGAGCACGTTGTCCAGCGGGTTGAGGCGGATGACAGCAAGGTCACCGGACTTGGCAATCAGTTGCATGGGACCTCTCAGGGCGGTGCGGCTGGCTTCTTGTTATGGCTGCGACCACTGTAAGAAGCCTTGGGCAACATTCCCAATGAGATGATCCGATCGTGCGATAACCCTGGGTTATCAAAAACAGGTATCAGAGCGCGTTTATCAATCACATTTGAGGGCCATTGGGGCCGCTGCGCAGCCCTTCGCAGGCAAGCCAGCTCCCACACCGACTGCATTGACATCAAGCCATGCGCTGTCCCTGTGGGAGCAACTGTCTTGCTCAAATTCCACAAGGTGGCGCGATCCCTGTGGGAGCGGCCTTGTGTCGCGAAAGGGCTGCAAAGCAGCCCCAGCAATTTCAACTGTTGCGCATCAATCCTGGGGCCGCGCTGCGGCCCTTTCGCGACACAAGGCCGCTCCCACAGGTACAACGACAACCTCGAGAGCAACGCTGCACCCGTGGGAGCTGGCTTGCCTGCGATGGGCTGCGCAGCGGCCCCATGGGTTTTATCTCTGCTCCTGCTGACGGCGCCGCGCGCCCTCCAGCAAAATCTCGACAAACGCCCGGGCCGAAGCGCTCAGCGGCTCGTCCTTGCGGGTAACCACGCCGTACTCCAGCGCCGCCAGGTGCAAGGGGCTGCGCAGTTCTTTCAGTTGGCCGCTGGCCAGCTGCGCGGCAACCATCGAGCGCGGCAACATGGCGATCATCGGCGCCGCCTGCAGCAATTGCAGGAACATCGGCATGGAAATGGTTTCGACGCTGTCGGCAGGCGTGGCGATGCCGGCAACCCGGAAGGCCTGCTCCAGGCGATTGCGGATCGGCGTGCCCACCGGGTACAGCACCCACGGCCAGTCGCCCAGCGCCGCCAGCGGCGTGCTTTCCAGCTGGTTGAGCGGGTGTTCGCTGTTGACCACCAGGCTGAACGGTTCTGGCTCCAGGGGCTGGAAGTCGAACAGCTGGCTGAAGCGTTCTTCAGTGAAGCGGCCAATCATGATGTCGAGCTTGTTCTGCTCCAGCATGGTCAACAAGTGATCGCTGGAATGCTCCACCACTTCGATCGACAGCAACGGGCTGCGCGCCTTGATCGCGGCGATGGCCTGCGGCAGCACCAGCGCGGTGGCGGCAAATATCCCACCGACGCGGATAAAGCCGTGCCCGCCGTTGCGCAGGCGGTTTACCTGATCGACGAACTGTTGCGACTCGGCCAGCGCGCCTTGAGCATAACGCACCACATATTCGCCCAGTTCGGTGGGTGGCATGCTCCGCGGCAGGCGTTCGAACAGGGCGAAGCCGAACTGCTCCTCAAGGTCACGCAACATCTTGCTCAGTGCCGGCTGGCTCAGGTTCATGCGCGTGGCGGTGGCGTGCATGTTGCGGGTGCGCGCCAAGGTGTCGATCAGCACCAGGTGCTTGTAGCGTATCCAGTTGCAAAAGCTGGAATGGGTCATGTCCGGCGGCATTGACGCAGGGCCTCAGGCAAGTGAAAAGGCAGGGCTATTGCGCCCGCAGGTAATGCAGCAAGGTGTCCAGGGCAACCGAGTTGGGCCGCGAGCGCAGGGTCAGCACGCCCAGGTTGGCCATGGCCAGTGGCAGTTCCACCGGCAGGATGGCGACCATGCCATAGCGGGCATAATGCTTGGCCACGTCATCGGGCACCACCGCAATCATCTCGGAGGCTTCGAGCATGGCGGTGGTAGCCAGGATCGAGGCAGTTTCGACGATATCCAGCGACTGCACCATGCCGCCGGCCTGCAACGCGCTCTCGACGCGGCGGCGCATCGGGCTGCCGATGGGGTGCAGTATCCAGGTCAAGGCCACCAGGTCGGCCAGTTGCAGCCCGGTGGCATTGGCCAGCGGGTGGCCTGCGCGGGCAATAACGCGCATCTGCTCACCGCCTTCGAACAGTTCGATGTTCAGGTCCTGGCTGTCGCTCTGGTCCGGCAGGCGCCCCACCACCATGTCGAAGTCGCCACGCAGCAAGGCCGGCAGCAAGGTGTCGCTGGTGCCGACCTCCAGGGAAATGCGCACTTTGGGGTGGTCGCGCTTGTAGGCCAGTACCGCCTTGGTCAGCACGCCCGGCACCGGCCCCATGACGCTGCCCACCCGCACCAGGCCCTGGGCCCCGCGCGCCAGCTCGGCAATCTGCGCCTGGGCGTGCTCGAACTCATGCAGCGCGTTCTGCGCATAGCGGATCATCACTTCGCCATACAGCGTCGCTTGCATGCCCCGTGGCAAACGCTCGAACAAGCGTACGCCAAGGCGCTCCTCGAGCTGTTGCAGCAACAGGCTCGCTGCCGGTTGCGTGGTGTGCATCGCCGCGGCAGCACGGCGCAGGTTAGCGAACTCGCCCAACGCGTTGAGCAGCGTGATCTGCCGGCTGGAGATCTTCAATGCGCCGAGGCTGGCAGGCGCCTGTGCGCTGTCGGGTGGCAAGCGAGACATATCGAATCCGGTATCGCTGGTTAAGATTTGGCGATTATGCCTGTATCGCTCGACAACCTACAGTCAGGCCTCCCAGTGCTTGAACAGAACAAGAGCCGACCATGAGCATACGTATTACCCACCTGAGCGTTCGCGACATTCGTTTCCCCACTTCTCTGTCGCTGGACGGCTCCGATGCCATGAACAGCGCCCCCGATTATTCGGCGGCCTACGTGGTGCTGCACACCGACGCCGAGGCCCTGGAAGGCCACGGCCTGACCTTCACCATCGGCCGTGGCAACGAGATTTGCGCGGCCGCGGTGCAGTCGCTGGCGCCGCTGATCGTCGGCCTCACCCTGGAGGAAATCACGGCCGACATGGGCGGTTTCTGGCACCGCTTCACCGTCAGCGACAGCCAGTTGCGCTGGCTGGGCCCGGAAAAGGGCGTGATCCACCTGGCCACCGCCGCGATCATCAATGCCGTGTGGGACCTGTGGGCCAAGCACGAAGGCAAGCCGGTGTGGAAGCTGCTGGCCGACATGACGCCCGAACAGCTGGTGCGCTGCCTGGACTTCAGCTACGTCACCGATGTGCTCACCCCCGAAGAAGCCATCGCCCTGCTGCGCCGCCAGGCCCCGGGCAAGGCCCAGCGCGAAGCGCAGATGCTGCGCGAAGGCTACCCCGGCTACACCACCGCGCCGGGCTGGCTGGGCTACAGCGAAGAAAAGATGCGCAAGCTGGCCCGCGAGGCGGTGGAAGATGGCTGGACCCACATCAAGCAGAAGATCGGCGCGGACCTGGAGGAGGACATTCGCCGCGCCAGCATCCTGCGCGACGAAATTGGCTGGGAGCGCACCCTGATGATGGATGCCAACCAGGTATGGGGCGTCGAGGAATCCGTCGCCAACATGCGCCGCCTGGCCGCCTTCGAGCCACTGTGGATCGAAGAGCCGACCAGCCCGGACGACATCCTCGGGCACGCCACCATCCGCCAGCGCATTGCCCCGATTGGCGTGGCCACCGGTGAACATTGCCACAACCGGGTGATGTTCAAGCAGATGTTCCAGGCCGGCGCGCTGGACTTCTGCCAACTGGACGCGGCCCGCCTGGGTGGCCTGAACGAAGTGCTGATCGTGCTGCTGATGGCGGCCAGGTACGACGTACCGGTGTGCCCGCACGGCGGCGGTGTCGGCCTGTGCGAATATGTGCAGAACATTGCCCTGTTCGACTACATCGCGGTGTCGGCCTCGCTGCACAACCGGGTGCTGGAGTACGTCGACCACTTGCACGAGCATTTCATCGACCCGGTGGTGATCCGCCGCGGGCGCTACATGCCACCGCAACGCCCGGGCTACAGCATCGAAATGCATGCCGAGACCCTGGAGCGCTACCAGTACCCCAACGGCGCGGTGTGGCTCGACCTCAACCGTTCCTGACCCACCTACCTGGGTGTGCCGCCTTTGCGCGGCACGCCACCAGCACTTTCCACGGGGAAAAAACAATGACAATCCTCACCGGTACTGCAGCGGCGCCCGCCCCTGCCGCCACCACCGAACAGCGCCTGAACGGCCTGCTGCTGCGCAAATTGATGCCACTGCTCATCGTTGTCTACGTGATGAGCTTCCTTGACCGGACCAACATTGCCCTGGCCAAGGCCAGCATGGGCATCGACCTCGGCCTGTCGGCAGCGGCCTACGGCCTGGGCGCCGGCCTGTTCTTCCTCACCTACGCCCTGGCCGAAGTACCCAGCAACCTGATCATGCATCGGGTGGGCGCACGCTTCTGGATCACCCGCATCATGATCACCTGGGGCCTGCTCTCGGCGGGCATGGCCTTCGTCCAGGGCGAAACCTCGTTCTACGTCATGCGCCTGTTGCTCGGGGTCGCCGAAGCGGGCCTGTTCCCCGGCGTGATGCTGTACCTGACCTACTGGTTCGACCGTGAACAGCGTGCCCGCGCCACGGGTTACTTCCTGCTGGGCGTGTGCCTGGCCAACATCCTCAGCGGCCCGCTGGGGGGTGCCCTGCTGGAAATGGACGGTGTGCTGGGCTGGCACGGCTGGCAATGGCTGTTCGTGCTCGAGGGCCTGCCGGCAGTGGCCCTGGCCTATGTGGTATGGAAGAAACTGCCCGATGGCCCGGCCTCGGCGCCCTGGCTGTCGGCCGCCGAAGCCGAGGACATCGAGCGCCGCCTGGCTGCGGAGCGGGCCGCCGCACCGCAGCAGAGCAAGTTGGGGCAGATGTTCCGCGACCGGCAGATCTGGCTGGCGATCGTGGTGTACTTCGTGCACCAGATCACCATCTACACGGTGATTTTCTTCCTGCCGGGCATCATCGGCACCTACGGCGCTCTGTCGCCCTTCCAGGTCGGCCTGCTGACCGCCGTACCGTGGATTGCCGCCGCCATCGGCGCCGCCACCTTCCCGCGCCTGGCCACCTCGCCGAGCCGTTGCCGCACCCTGCTGTTCTGCGGCCTGCTGACCATGGCGGCCGGGCTGCTGCTGGCGTCGCTGGCCAACTCGTTCATCGGCCTGATCGGGTTTTCGCTGACAGCCCTGATGCTGTTCGTGGTGCAGTCGATCATCTTCGTCTTCCCCTCCAGCCGCCTGAGTGGCAGCGCCCTGGCGGCAGGGCTGGCCTTTGTCACCACCTGCGGCCTGTTTGGCGGTTTCGTCGGCCCATCGGTGATGGGCCTGATCGAGCAGGCCACCGGCAGTACCCGCAATGGCTTGTGGATCATCGCCGCGTTGCTGGTGGCAGCAGCGCTGGTCAGTACCCGCTTGCGGCAAGGGCAGGAGCAAGCGAATTGCTGACAGGAGGCGTTTGCCTGCCAGGGCCTAATCGCCGGCAAGCCGGCTCCCACAGGTACAGCGACAACCTTGAGTTCAACGCTGCACCCGTGGGAGCTGGCTTGCCGGCGATGGGTTGCAACGCAACCCCGGCGGCTCAAGGTGTAGCGCCGGCAGGCCGGCCACAGCGCAGTTCCAGCACCTGAGCCAGGCGCTCTACCGCCTGTTGCAGCTCCCCCGGGTGATCACCCAGCCACGCCATCGCCAGACACTGTTGGTAGCGACCCTGCAGGCTGAACTGCTCGCCCGGCAGGGCATGCAGTGCTGAACCAGCCAGCGCTGCAGCAATACCCTCCCACGGCAGCGGCTGGCGAAAGCGCACCCACAGTGTCCGGCCACCCTCCGGCATTTCCAACACCACCCGCTGGCCGAACTGCAGCTGCAACTCACGCGCCAGGCATTGCATGCGCTTTTGCAGGTCGGTGCGCAGCCGCACCAGTTGCGCCTCGATCTCGCCTTTGCCCAGCATGTGCGCCAGCGCTTGCAGGCGTAGCGGTGCAAGCCGAAATGCACGCTCAGCGAAAGCCCTGGTCAGGCCGGCATCATGGCCCAGCAGGTAGGCATAGGGCGCCTCGCTCCCCACTGCGGCATCGAACGCCCCCATCACCAATAGCCACCGAGGATCGACCCAATCGCGCAGGCGCGTATTCGGCGGCCCGCTGTAACAGTGCTCGCTGTCCAGGTCGTTCTCCAGCAACCATACAGGGTGCTGGCCAAGCAGCTGGCCAAGCTGCTGCTGATAGTGCAGTGAAACCAGCCGCCCCTGCGGCATGCCAAGGCACGACGGCATGACCAGCATGCACACCGGCTCGCTGGCCAGCAGCCGGGCCAGGGCGCGCAGGTCCGGGTTGCCGCGGGTATCCAGTGGTACCTCCAGCACTCGCATGTCGGCACGGGCCAACGCACGCAGCACCTGCCAGCAACAGGGCGAGTGCACCACCACGGTCCCGCCTTGCAGGGCCAGCGCCGCCAGCAAAGTCTCCAGCAACGCCTGCACATCTGGCGCCAGCTGGACGTCCTCGGCACGCCAGTACTGGTTGGAGGAACGGGTATAGCGTTCAGCGACGGCATTGCGCAGGCGGGCGCTGCCGGGCGCGTCCCACGGGGCGACACTGTGCGTGCGCTGACGTGCCAGGCGCCGCTCGTGGGTGAACAGGGTGCGCTCAAGCATCGGCTGTGCCGGCAAGGGTGCCTGCCGGGGCATGGCCGCAGCATCCCCCTTGGCAGCGCCCTGTACGTAATAGCCCGACCTGGGCAGGCATTGCACGCGGCCCTCTTCTTCCAGCAGGCTGTAGGCACTCTGCACGGTGGCCAATGACACCCGCAACCGCCGGGCCAACACGCGCAACGACGGCAATCGGCACGGGCCACTGGGTGGCGCCTGGTCGATCAGGGCTTCCAGGTAGCGATAGACCTTGCGATAGGCGAACTCGCCGGAGCCCGATTGCTCCATCAAGGCGGCCCCGCATGACCACGCCGCCGCCCCGTTGCCCGCCGTGGCAGCAACCTCAGCTGTACATCGCGACGGGCCAGGTGGCTCATGAGGCGCCAGGAGGCCAGCGGCAGGCCTCCGCCATAGATCAACCGGAGTTGCCCCAGCGGCAGGCCGCTGGTATTCACCAGCCAGTTTTTCACCGCTTCAGGGCAGGGTTTACCCTGCAAGGCCCGATGCAGGTATGGCAGCGCCACCAGCATGTCGGCATGCCAGCACTGCAGAAAACGCTCCAGGTTCTTCCCCTGCCGGGCAAACGGGCTGAACAGCAGGCACACCTGTTGGATCTGGTTGATGCCATATGCCTTGCCGAACTGCAGCTGATGCGTGTCGCGCCGCTTGTTGGCGCCCGGCTGGCCAGCCAGCCGCAATGCCGGGCGACTGGCCTGAGGCTCGAGACTGCGTGCATGCAGCTCCCGCAGCTGCACCGGGGCCAACGGCTCGACGAACGCGGTCAATGGCCAGGCGTCCTGCCCCCCCTCGAAGCGACAACCGAGCATGAGGTCCAGTTGCTGCTCGTCGAGCAACGGCGGCAGCAGGTCGTCAATGGCAATCAACCGCACCGACGTACTCTGCGGCACGCTCGCCGAGGTCGGCCCCGCCAAGGCACCCGATGGCAACCCGATACTGCCGTGCAGGCGGCTCAACCCCTGTGCCAGCGTCGCCAGGCACTGGTGCACTACATGCGGACCACGCTCCCCTGCCAGGCGCAGGCTGCGCCTTGCCCAGGCCAGGTACCGGCGGCGCTGGCGCGCAGGGATGGCGGTGATAAATACATCCGCAGGTGAATGGGCCTGCAGCGCAAAGCCGACGGCCGCCGCCAGTTCCAGGTGCAGGCGACACCCCAGCAGCGCTTCGGGCCTGGCGTCGACCAGGTGACCGAACATCAGCATGGCTTCCCTCGCCAACAGCCAGTTGTCGGGCGCGGCAGAGGCATGCCGGCTGAACGGCACCACTTCACGCCCCTTGATCATTTGCAGTTGCACCCGCGGGTCATCCTGCAAGAACAGCGCACTGAAGCTGCGCTCATGGCATTCGAGCGTGGCACTGTCAGCCACGGGCAGGCTCACCACCAGCACCCGCAGCTGGAAGGTTACCGGCGCACGCAGGGCGATGCTCAGTTGTGCGGCACGCAGCATGGCCAGTAGCCGGGCGCTGCGGCGATCGTTGCCTTGCAGCACCAGCAAGCGGCAGGTACCGATGTAGTCGGGCCCGCCTGCAGCAACCAGCAGCCGTTGTATCAGCAATTGCAAGGAAGCGCGCTGCGCTTGTGACATATGACTGAGCAAGCGATCGAGTACTTGCTGGTAGATATAGTGCATTGCCTGGTCGTGAATAGCAGTCACGAGATCACCTCATCAACTTCATGCAGCCAGCGCACGTTGATCAGAGGACCTGAACATCAACATGCCCCGAACTTTTCCAGAAGAAATTTCCTACAACTAATTGGAAGTAATGACGTAACCATCACTGTCGCCATGACATCGAGAAAAACGCATCGTCGCGACGCCCCGCCGCTGCCATACACCGCCCTGGCCTGGGCATAGCCATGCTCATTCCACGCTCCTTGCGCAAACTATCATTGAGCCATTATCGAGGAATGCAAAGCGAATAGAAGATACAGATCAGGGTAAAAAAACCATTCAGCGGAAGTGAGAAAACACATTGACTGCCAGGCGGGAACAGTACAAGACAAAAAACTTGGCGGGATATTTCGGCAAGCCACGGAGCAATCAGTTCAAATATAGTCCGCGTCGTATTTAATTGTAGGAAACTTCTTTTTTTAACGTAAAACCAGTCTCTATTAGGCACAAAAAACCCGGGACTCTGCCCGGGTTTCCTGATAGATGCAGACCGCTGTCAGTGTTGCGCCATGTCCAGCACCACACGCCCGCCGCACGGGCATTGGTCCATGTAGCGATGCGCCTCGACCACCTGTTCGAACGGGTACACCTTGATGATCTGCGGTGTCAGCAACTGGTCGGCAGTGAACTGGTTGATATCACGCAGGGCGCGCTGCAGCGCCACCTGATCCTGGCTGATGCCAAGCTCCGGCTTGCCGGTGAAGTTGCCGATGCAATGCACATGGAACTGGATGTTCTTCTGGAACGCCGCGCAGGCCGGGAACGGCGTCTGGTTGCCGCCTTGCAGGCCATACAGCACCAGGCTGCCACGTGGAGCCAGGACATCGCCCAGCAGCGACATCTGCGGCCCGCCCATGCCATCCAGGACCATGTCCACGCCACGACCATCGGTGTACTTGCCAATCTGCAGCAACAGGTCCTGCTCTTCGGTGACAATCACCTTGTCGGCGCCCAGGCCCAGCAGGTACTCACGCTGTTCCGGCTCCTTGGTGGCGGCGAACACTTTCAGCCCCAGGGCCTTGCCCAGTTGCACGAAGGCAGGGCCCGCGCAGTGGCTGGCATCGGTGACCAGTGCGGTCTGCCCGGCTTTCGCCCGGGCCAGGTCGACGTAGGCGAAATAGGCGATCAGCAGCGGCGTGTAGTGCACGCTGGCCTCGATCGGGGTGAGCACATCCGGATAACGGGTAATGGCCGTACGCGGCAGCACGATGACATCGCCATACACCGGGTGGTCGTTGGCACTGGTGGCGGGGAAGCTGGCAACCCGGTCGCCCACCGCAATATCCTCGACCCCTTCGCCGACCGCGGTCACCACCCCGGCCATCTCGTGGCCGATCCCCGCCGGCAGGCGTGCCTGGGACGGTGCCAGGTTCTGGCGCCAGAGCACGTCATACCAGCTGACGCCAACCGCCTCGACGCGGATCTGTACCTCGTCGGCAGCAGGTGACGATTCGGCCTGCTCCTCGCAACGGAGCACATCGGCAGCGCCGAACTTGTGGAAACGGATCATGCGGGACATCGCATACCTCGCCTTTGTGAATCTCTAATTACCACGGACTTTATCCGGGCTTTGCCGGTTAGACCATCAGTGGTCATTAATAGTCGACATGCTTGTCATCGATTGGGCACCTGACTTTCCCTGCGATTGGTCCCCCTAAACCCGTGCAGGGTACCAGCCTTTGGCCTTAAGATTCACCTCTGCCCCACTTTAGGCGAAGCGCACCGATGAATCGAAACGACCTGCGTCGCGTAGACCTCAACCTGCTGATCGTGTTCGAAACGCTGATGCACGAGCGCAGCGTGACCCGTGCCGCGGAAAAACTGTTCCTCGGCCAGCCCGCCATCAGCGCGGCCCTGTCGCGCCTGCGCAACCTGTTCGACGACCCGCTGTTCGTGCGCACCGGCCGCAGCATGGAGCCCTCGGCCCGGGCCCACGAAATCTTCGCCCTGCTGTCCCCGGCGCTGGACTCGATTTCCACCGCCGTCAGCCGCGCTGCCGAATTCGACCCGGCCACCAGCAATGCGGTGTTCCGCATCGGCCTGTCGGACGACGCCGAATTCGCCCTGCTGCCGCAGCTGCTCAAGCGTATCCGCGCCGAAGCGCCGGGTATCGTGCTGGTGGTGCGCCGGGTCAATTACCTGCTGATGCCGACGCTGCTGGCCTCGGGCGAGATCTCGGTGGGGGTCAGCTACACCAGCGAACTGCCAGCCAACGCCAAGCGCAAGGTGCTGCGCCGCAGCATGCCGAAACTGCTGCGCGCCGACAGCGTGCCCGGCGCCATCACCCTGGACGACTTCTGCGCGCGGCCGCATGCGCTGGTGTCGTTTGCCGGGGACCTGTCGGGGTTCATCGACGAGGCGCTGGACGAGATTGGCCGCAAGCGCCACGTGGTGCTGGCGGTGCCACAGTTCAACGGGCTGGGGAGCTTGCTCGCGGGCACCGATATTGTCGCTACGGTGCCGGACTACACGGCGGATGCGTTGACCGCAGCGGGTGGGTTGCGGGCTGAGGATCTGCCGCTGGATGTGCGCAGTTTCGAGCTGCACATGGCCTGGCGCGGGGCGCAGGACAATGACCCGGCAGAGCGGTGGTTGCGGTCGCGGATACAGATGTTCTTCGGCGATCCGGACAGTCTTTAGGGGCTTCGCGCCGATCGCGTCCCTGAAGTGATGTAACTCATCCTGCGGCGCTATTGAGCGTCCTCCCCGCCTATGCTTGATCAGCAGAAAACCAAGATTGACCGAGTAAGGATTATTCCTTACCATCCGATCAATACATCCGGGAGAACACTCATACCTGCCATCCACGAAATCGCCACGTTGACCTCGAAGGGACAGGTCACACTGCCAAAATCCGTTCGTCAGCTACTGGGCATTGACACAGGTGGCAAGATTGCATTCGACGTGCGCGGGGGTGAAATCGTGGTCAGCCGCGTAGAAACTACCCACGAAGACCCTGCCATCGGTGCGTTCCTGGGTTTGCTGGAGGCTGATATCCGAAACGGACGCAACCTCACCACCCTGCCGGAAGACTTGGCGCAAACCATGCTCGCCAATGCAAACCACCCTGTAAACCTGGACGAAGATATCGACGGTGAGGTCGCGATCTGATGCTGCGACATGGCTGGACACTGTTGTTCCATGAGGGTGTGACTTTACAGCTACGCAAATTGCAAGAAGCCGCCGCCCGGGCCGAGCAGAACGATCCGCAAGGTTTTGAAAGCAACGCCAACGTCAAGCTGCTTCGGGCATTGAGCCATCTGATCATGGAGGCTGTGCCTGCCGACCCGGGCCGTGATGAGTTCCGCCAAGGCAACACGCTGGGCACCGCCTACAGACATTGGCGCCGCGCAAAAATCGGCAGGCGCTTTCGGCTGTTCTTCCGCTACGACTCAAGATCCAAGGTCATCGTCTATGCGTGGGTCAACGACGAAAATACCCTAAGGCCCGCAGGCAGCTAATCCGATCCCTACTCCGTATTCGAGAAGATGTTGGGCCGCGGCAACCCTCCTGATGACTGGGATGCGCTGACTGCCGCAACGCGTAGCGACTGGGACGAGCCCAAAGCATGAGTTGCGCAAATGGGTGTGCACGTTCTGCGCGAGCCACGCCCCCGGTGTGTTCACTGTAATCCACTCGTAGCTGCTGTAAAAAGGAGTACATCTGGGGGGGGGACAAAACCAATTATCCATTCATAACCATTTGATTTATATGAATGACCAAATGTTCTTCGGCGATCCTGATAGCCTCTGAGCACGATCCCCAACACCTCATCGCGCAAATGGCCCAGGCGCTATGGATCAACAGTGCATAGTGCACCACACAAAGCCCGGCATCATTGGCCACCAGGGCATTGTGCTGGCGCACGAACAGCGGCACGCCGAGAAGCTCCTCGATGGTGCTTAATGCACCGCACCAGCCAATACAAGCTGACGAAAGTCACCCACAATCGGTCGCAGATCAACACGATGCCAGGCGGCCCAGAGGCCGATGCTTTGCTGCAACCACGGCAACTCGCGCAGGATCACGTCAGGGTTGCTGCCATTGCCAATGCTCTGCTGTATCAGCGCCAACCCTAATCCCGCTGACACCAGCCCCAACGCACTCAGCGGTTCGGCAGCCTCCAGCCGGATCTGCGGCGTAAAGCCTGCCTCCACACAACGGGCCATGAAACGCTCACGACGGTTGGGAGTCGCGTGCCCGTCGACCATGATCCAGTCCTGCTCGTGAAGATCGACGGGCTCGATCTGCGCCTTGTCTGCCAGTGGGTGCCCAAAGGGTAGCGCGAGGTAGAGCGGGTCTTCGAATACCGGTGTTGCCAGCAAGTCCAGATCCCCCGCCGGTATCGGCTCGCACACCAGCGCGATATCGAGGCTGCGCTGGCGCAACCCCTCGAATTGCTCTTGAGCCGTCAGGTTGTACAGGGCGATATGGATGCCCGGCCGTTCCTCACGAACCTGGCGCAATGCCTTGGGCAACACCCCAGTATGGATGGCGTCGCTGACGTAGCCGATGCACAGCCCACCCGATTCGCCCCGGCCCAGTCTGCGGCCGAGTGATTCCAGGCGTTCGGCATGTTTCAGCAGGGCCTTGGCCTCGTGCAGGAAGGTGCGACCGTCGGAGGTAATGCGCAGCCGTTGCTGGCTGCGTTCGAACAGCTGCAGGCCCAGGCGCTCTTCAAGCTGGGCAATTTGCCGGCTGAGCGGAGACTGGGAGATGTGCAGTTGTTCCGCCGCCTTGCCCACGTGTTCGAACTCGGCCACGGCGACAAAATAACGGAGTTGCCTGAAGTCCAGCATATAAGTCTTCGAAAATAAACAAGGCCGTGGTCAGCGGCGGGTAAAAACGGTTCGGATGCGGGGCAGGCTGCTGAGGCTTGGGGCCGTTTTACGGCCCCAATTCATCCATCAACCTTCCAGTGTCTGCCTCAGCGCCGCCAGGCCATCCTGGTAGATGGAGGTGTACAGCGCGGTCGCTTCGGCATCGCTGACACCCACCGGCACGAACGAACCGGACCATTCCACACGAGAACCGCTGCCCTCGGTTACCACGCGCAGGGTCGCCTGGTAGTCACGCACCGGCGCCGGGCCCTTGAGGATGGTGTAGCTGTAGCTGCGGCCGGCTTCGTTGAAGTCCAGCAGGCGTTCGATGATGGTCTCGCCATCCACGGTCTTGAGGGTACGAACGCGGCCGCCTTCGCTCAGGGCGCTTTCGGGGATGTACGGCAGCCAGTCGGGCAGCGCGTCGAAACCGCCAATCAGTTGCCAAACGCGGTTGGCATCGGTTGCCAGGGTGATGGAAGCTTGTGCAGTTGCCATGATGATTCTCCCGGGGCGTGGCCCCATTGATTCGGGGTGGACAGGGCCGCGATGCGGCCCTGCAACATCGGTTTAAACAGCAGGTACCGGGGCCTGGGCGTTGATCAGCCCTTGCTGGCGCAGGTCGTTCCAGAAGGCCATCGGGATCACCTTGCTCAGGGCGGCGAGGTCTTCGTTGGCGTGTGCCGGACGGGTCGAACCCGGGATCACCGAGACCACGGCCGGGTGGGCCAGGGCGAACTGCAGGGCGGCCGCCTTCACATCCACACCATGGGCACGGGCCACGGCGCGGATGCGCTCCAGCTTGGCCAGCACGGTCGCGTTGG
>Ga0268257_1000250_pt1 | contig 82919 bp, 78 predicted proteins | sample AgamicAtPrz_FD_200249 | JGI IMG/M metagenome (GOLD analysis project Ga0268257, IMG submission 200249) | Agave microbial communities from Guanajuato, Mexico - At.P.rz (v2) (version 3) | ecosystem: Host-associated > Plants > Phyllosphere > Phylloplane/Leaf | place: Guanajuato, Mexico | collected... | reverse complement strand
TATCAAAAAGTAAGATAACTGTGCGAAGGTGGCGGAATTGGTAGACGCGCTAGCTTCAGGTGTTAGTGTCCTTACGGACGTGGGGGTTCAAGTCCCCCCCCTCGCACCAATTATCTTGCATCCTCTCTGCAGTCCTTCTTGTTATTCCCTGTTATTCCCTGTTATTTCAAACTCATCAGTATCACCAGAATTCCACTGACCAGCGCGACGCATGATGGCAACAAAACAAAGTGCCGTAATTGCTTATGCCAGATCATTGCTGATGTCACCAGCAGCCCTGACACAATGATGGCTTTCCAGAGTTCAATGGAGAGATCGGCATACATCAGACCGCCGAGAATGGCGCCCGGCAGTAATACCCCCCAACCACTTCCTAACACCCGGCTCAACATGATTTGCCCTCTCATATCGATAATGATAACCAATATCATATGATAGACATTATCATTTGTCAGTACCTATAATTAAAAACCATGGCCGTTTACCTTTCCCGTAATGACAGGAATTGCCTAAGGTGATAAATTGCCCACCTGTTAACTACTCATAAAGTTTCTCTGATAATTACTCTTTTGATTTTTTTGCTTCCATTATTGCGAAACAACACCTATTTATCTGTTTTAATTAAATTTTAATAAAAAACGCACTACTATGACATCACAATCCTGGCGGTCTTTAGTCAACAGCAAATATCAGTTATCGTTACGTTTATTTTTATTTCTGAACGCAACCTCCGCGGTGTTCTCGGTAACAAATCCGCTCTATTCTGTACGCCTGTTATCCTTCCCCCTGATGGCTATTTTTACACTCAGTACGGGATTGTTGCTCTGGCACTGGAAAAAGCGTACCCGCAGAGTAAATATTCCTGTGGTTTCAGCGATATTCGGTATTTTATGGGCCTGGCAAATTGTCTCGAAATTTTCGTTAATTACGCACGATCGCGAGACGTATTTGATCATAGCGCTATTAACGGTGCTTTTTATCGGGTCTCTTGCATTCGCGATTAATATCAAAGCGTTTACTCTTCATTCATTACCCGCATTTATTGTCTGCCTGTGGTTAAGCCCCCCTGAGCACTGGCTGAGAATGACCTACTCTTTCGTTCTGCCGGTTGTGGCTATAGGCGTTCACAATGTTTTGCAAAGGCGTAACGATCGCTTCGCTCAGGAGTTACTTTCCCGGTTACTGGAAGAACGGGAAACCCTGACCGATCTCAGCATGATGGATCCGCTTACCGGCCTGTATAACCGTCGCGGCTTGCAAAGTCGGCTGGGAAATCTGCCTGCGGTGGAAAATGGCGAACACTTTGTCCTGCTGATGGATATCGACCACTTCAAGGCCTATAACGACCACTACGGCCATATGATGGGCGACCAGGCGTTGATCCGTGTCTCTGCGGCAATCCGGGATGCCGTGCGCTCGCGGGATATTGTGGCGCGTTTCGGCGGCGAAGAATTTATGGTGCTGCTGACGAACATTTCACTGGATCATGCCCGCCAGACGGCAGAGCGTATTCGCCAGAAAGTCTATGATTTGAAAATCCCGCATATGTTCAATGAAAGCGTGGCGACCAACGTCACTATCAGCATTGGTATTGCTATTTTTGAGGATGAAGACGTAGAAGGCGCGCTGGAAAAAGCAGATAAAGCCCTCTACGAAGCCAAGCATCTCGGGCGCAATAACATTCTCCTCAGCGAAGAATTACAGGCGGTTTAAGCGCAGCGTTCTCTGTGCAGGACAAAAGTCTTGCCATCGGTATGAGCAATAGTTAGGATTGGCAATCATTATCATTTAGATTTCTATCTATATTATGGCCACGCATACCGCACATACTGTTGAACCACTCATCTGGCGAGCCCGTCTCACCTCGGGGAATTCTTCGCTTGCGGAAGCCATACGCGAAAAGATAACGGAAACCCGCGCCCATCTGCTGGACTTTATCAAACTGGATGAGCCGCATCCGCACCACGCCATGACCCTGGCACAGTGGCGTCAGCCGGCAAAACGCCAGTCACTGCTGGCGACCTATTCCGACCATATCTATCGCAATCAACCCACCCTTACGCGGGAAAATAAGCCCCTGCTCTCCCTCTGGGCACAATGGTATATCGGCCTGATGGCACCTCCGCTGATGCTGGCGTTGCTCACCCAGGAGACCATGCTGGATCTCTCCCCGGACTATTTTCACGTTGAGTTCCACGAGACAGGACGTGCGGCCTGTTTCTGGATCGATCTTCACGAAGATCCAACGGCAATGCATCTCTCTGCTACGCAGCGGATGGAGCAACTCGTGACCCGCGCCCTGATGCCGGTGGTTAATGCTCTGGAAGAGACGGGAGAGATCAACGGGAAGCTTATCTGGAGTAATACTGGCTATTTAATCCACTGGTATTTGACGGAAATGAAGCCTCTGCTCGGTGATGAGAAGGTGGATGCCCTGCGTCAGTCCTTATTCTTTACGAAACAGCTTGCGGATGGCCGCGATAACCCGTTATTCCGTACCGTGGTACCTCGTGACGGCCTTCTGGTGCGTCGCACCTGCTGCCAGCGCTATCGCCTGCCGGACGTTCAGCAGTGCGGGGATTGTACGCTGAAGTAGTCAGGACCGGCCTGATGCCCTCACCCTGCCCCTCTCCCACAGGGAGAGGGAACAAACACTAAAAACGGCAATTCATGTTGCCGTTTTGCTTTTACCTAGGCCATCTGCTGATTTTCCGCTTCCGCATTACGCTGCGCTTCTTCCGCTTCCTGCTCCAGCAGCTGCTTCTCGTACACTTTGAAGAACGGGAAGTAGATGATGGCGGAGACACACGCAAGTACCACCACCAGAATGGCCGCACGGAAATCCCAGCCCAGGGCCCATGCTGCGCCCACAGGCGCCGGTGCCGTCCACGGCACAACAGAGATCACGCGACTAATCAGATCAAACTTCATTGCCGCCCAGGCCAGCACAGCGTTAACCATTGGCGCCAGCAGGAACGGAATAAAGAACACCGGGTTCATAACAATCGGCGTACCAAAAATGACAGGTTCGTTAATGTTAAAGATGCTTGGCACCACGCTCAGACGCCCGATTGAGCGCAGATGCGCTGAACGACTGCGCAGGTAGCAGAACACCAGTCCCATTGTCGCGCCCGATCCCCCAATCACGATAAAGAACGTCCAGAACGCCTCCATAAAGATATGTGGCAGAGGCTGGCTTGCCGCCAGCGCAGTCTGGTTAGCCCCGAGATTGGTCAGCCAGAACATCTGCAGCATTCCGGAAACAATTGCCGCTCCGTGGATCCCCGCAAACCACAGCAAATGGCCGATCAACACCGCCAGCAGGATCGCAGGCAGAGAGTCTGCGGCAGAAACCAGCGGTTTGAAGAGAGACATAATGGCCTGGGGGATCAGCATGCCAAACTGAGACTGAATCAACAAACTCAGCGGATAAAGCGTCAGCACGACCACCAGCACCGGGATCAGCAGGTCAAAGGAGTTTTTGATCATCGGTGGTACCTGGTCGGGCAGACGGATACCAATATTGTGTGCTTTCAGGAAACGCATCATCTCGACGCAATAGATTGCCACCAGAATCGCGGTGAAGATCCCCGTACCGCCCAGACTGTCTACGGGCAGCGCGCCTTTGGTTTTCGGCGCAGCCACCAGCAGAAACGCCATCAGCGACAGCATGGCGCACATGAACGGGTCTAACTGATGTGATTTCACATAGTGTTTGCCAAGGTTATAGGCAATAGCCGCACAAATATAAATGGACATAATGCCCATCGTCATATCGAACGGGGTCAGGATTTGGCCTTCAAATTGCTTTGCCATATCCAGCCAGGCCCGCGCGAAGCCCCAGGTAGTGTCTGGCGAAAACGGTGGGTAAGCAAAGACCAACAAAAATGAACCGACAATCATGAATGGCATTGCGGAGATAAACCCGTCACGGATAGCCATAACATGACGCTGGGAAGAGATCCGCCCGGCAATCGGACTAACGTAATTTTCAACGAAACGAAATATCAGATTAAACGCAGCATGGTTGGCAGACATAGCAGATCTCCTGTCAGACGTTCGGTACGGGCGCTTTCACACCACACGTTGTTCCATAAATCAGCTTCACAACCTTGCTGGCTCGTGTACCAGCGGTACTGCTCAGACGGAATGGTTTCATAATGTGCTCTTATTATTGGATACAGGGGACGTTACGCCTTCAGTATTAATCTCTCAATGACGCTCTGCAACCGGTTACTGTAACCGGTTTCTGTGAATGTGAAGGCGATCCAGAAATCGGCCATGTGGGATATTTGTTACTTAAGGGATATTTACAGCCTATAAATTCTTGTGACAGATTACGCAGGATATTAGTCAGGAGGAAACAATGAGTTTGCAGTCTGTACAGCAGTTTTTTGCCGACAACGCTCCGGATATAGAAGTCATAGAACTGGGTGAGAGTACCGCGACCGTTGCGCTGGCTGCTGCCGCTCATCGCGTTGAGCCGGGACAAATCGCCAAGACGCTATCGCTGAAAGTTAAAAATGAAGTGATCCTGGTGGTGGCTAAAGGCGATGCGCGTCTGGATAACAAAAAACTGAAAGATACCTTTGGTGCGAAAGCGCGCATGCTCAGTAGTGATGAAGTGGTAACCATCACGGGTCATCCCGTTGGAGGAGTATGCCCGTTCGGGCTGGAAAACCCACTCTCTGTGTACTGCGATGTTTCATTAAAACAGTACGCTGAAGTACTACCCGCTGCGGGCGCAATTCACAGTGCCGTACGTATTTCACCAGACCGGATGGCAGAGCTGACATCCGCAAAGTGGGTCGATGTGTGCATTTGATTGATGTGCCAGTGTCTATCTGGCGCATCATTCAATTCCTGATTATAAAAATGCCGGCGAGCCTGACACCGCATAGCGCATGTCTCTTGCCGGAAGGTGAGTAAGAATATCCGCCGCATCCAGTAGCCCTACGTCAGAATTCACTCCCAATTTAACCATCGCATTAAACTTATGTGCCCGGATAGTCTTAATATTGCGTTCCAGTTGTGCCGCAATTTCAGGGATGGAAAATCCGAAAGACATATAACGTAATATTGCTCGCTCTGTTGGGCTTAACATTCTGTTTTGATTCACATACCAGTGGTTCAACATATTGTCATTGATATGATGCGTTTCACTCAATAACACCACCAGCTCCTCCTGCAGGTGGCTAAGCGGTACCGATTTACTAATAATGCCGTGCAGACGAGAAGGCGACAAATGGCTGATCAACCGCGCTTCCACCTCATCAGATGCCAGCACAATGCGCTGGATATTACCGTGCGTGAACGCGAGATCACGCAGGGATGCCAGACAGTTACGACGCTCCTCACGCGCGTCAGAGAGTGAATAGATCACCGAGAAAAAAGAGACGCCGGGAAGCGCCTGTTTAAAGCTTTCGAATTGGCTGAAGAGGTGCAGTTGATACTGGCTGAGCATGGGCATAGCAAAAAGATGCTGCAGCCCAACGGCACTCATGGTGCAATTTTCGATGACAGCGATATGTCGTGTGGTGTCGGTTTTTTCCATTCCTCATACTCTCCATAGGCTGATAGTAAACTCAGCTCTCTCATTCCCTGTGCACTGTTAATCCAGGCGTACATATCGGCATTGCTACGCAGCGACAATCGTCGCATCGCGCTGTTTTTCTGCGCGCTGATCGTTTTGTTGCTCTTCTTAAGCAAAGTCGCAATCTGATTAATGCCCCAGCCCTTGCCTAACAGACGCAGCACTTTGCGTTCGGAGTGGGTGAGCGCCACAAATGGCTCGTCGTCTTCAGCAGCAACCACTTCAGGAGACAATAACGTCTGGCTTATCCGCTCCGCCCGCTCGCTCCCTGCACGAATAGCATTAATCACGCCTTCAATCGGTTCCATTTCAGAAAGCAGCGTACTTTCCGGCCGCATAAGCAGTTCCACTGCGACGGGATAAAGGGGACGAGAGACCAGAAAAATCCAGTGAATATCCCGATATTGATTCAGTAAGCTGTAATACCCTTCAAGCGTCCCCCGGGGTTTCCTGTATTCGCCTGAAATATCGGCAATAATGACGTCGGCCCGGCGAAGCTGGAGCAGCGTTAACTCCTGCAACGAGCGGCAATATGTCAATTCAAATTCAGGGAAATGGTTTGACATAACGCTGCCTAGCCCGCTTTGCATCACGGGTATCCTGCTAATTACTACGCCATGCTTACCATTCAATGACAACATAGACCCTCCGTGTCCATTTTTCATTTGATGAGTAACGTTTAAACGCATCAAGATTTACGTATTTTCGTCCCTGAGTGTAAGACTGATTAATACAAGCAGAAGATGAGATATGTTCTTAGGTTAAGAAATGCCTAAAACAGCGGTAATATCTCACAAAGCACAATTAAATTTAATTGCAAAGACATTAAAAGAACGAAAATATAAAATAAGAATAACTTAATATAAATACTTTATATTTTAGAATATTTAAATTCATCGCATTTATATATTATCGCCTCCGCTTTCGCGAACCGGACGTGAACTGTTTGCAAGAATCTTGATCTGACCCAGAGCAAGGGATACCGCACTTTGTGCTAAAAGTAAGCATTGAGGGCCGACAGGCAAGCGATTCATCAACTCTTCGGGACACTACATGCAGGCAGAAATATCAATGCAGCGTGCCATCACGCGGCTATGTATTCAGTGCGGGCTTTTCCTGCTCCAGCACGGGGCAGAGAGTGCCCTGGTCGAGGAGCTTTCGACGCGTCTGGGGCTGGCATTGGGGATGGATAGCGTCGAAAGCGCGATTTCATCAAACGCCATCGTGCTGACCACCATCAAAGACGGTCAGTGCCTCACCTCTACCCGTAAAAACCACGACCGCGGCATTAACATGCACGTTGTGACCGAAGTACAGCATATCGTCATTCTGGCTGAACATAAGCTTCTCGACCTCAAAGAGATAGAAAAACGATTTAATCAAATCAAGCCATTACGTTATCCGCGCTGGTTGGTGGTGTTAATGGTGGGACTGTCGTGCGCCTGTTTTTGTAAGCTCAATAAAGGGGGCTGGGACGGCGCGTTCGTGACCTTTTGCGCCAGCAGCATTGCCATGTATGTTCGCCAGGTGCTGACGCACCGGCAACTGCACCCACAAATTAACTTCTGCATCACCGCTTTTGTCGCCACGACGGTTTCCGGGCTGCTGCTGCGCCTGCCGCAGTTTGCCAACACGCCCACCATCGCCATGGCCGCCAGCGTGCTCCTTCTGGTGCCGGGCTTCCCGTTAATTAACGCTGTTGCCGACATGTTTAAAGGGCATATCAATACCGGCCTGGCACGCTGGGCGATTGCCAGCCTGCTCACGCTGGCGACCTGCATCGGCGTGGTAATGGCCATGACACTGTGGGGGTTACGCGGATGGGCGTGATAACGTTTCTGCTGGCACTGGCGCAGGACATGTTTCTGGCCGCCATTCCGGCCGTCGGCTTTGCAATGGTGTTCAACGTCCCGCAGCGCGCCCTGCCGTGGTGCGCGCTCCTGGGCGCAATCGGCCATGGCTCGCGAATGATCATGATGACCGCCGGTTTTAATATCGAGTGGTCGACCTTTATGGCCTCCATGCTGGTCGGCAGCATTGGTATTCAGTGGTCGCGCTGGTATCTGGCCCATCCCAAGGTGTTTACCGTCGCGGCCGTCATCCCAATGTTCCCGGGCATTTCCGCTTACACGGCCATGATCTCAGCGGTAAAAATCAGCCACTTTGGCTATACCGAGCCACAAATGATCCTGCTCCTGAGCAACTTTCTTAAGGCCTCTTCTATCGTTGGCGCGCTCTCGATTGGGTTGTCGATCCCAGGACTGTGGCTTTACCGCAAACGCCCGCGCGTTTGATGTTTGTGTTATTTCGCTGCCATGGGGATAATCTCTCTATTCCGTTTAGTGACGATAAGGAAAGGATGTGGCAACCCCTGGCAGCGAACTCCCGGAGCAGCATGAAGAATCCAGCCTGAAGGAGAAAATTTTCCAGAGCGCTATCGCGCTTTTTGCCGAATATGGGTTGAACGGTGCCCGCATGGAGCAAATCGCAGAGAAAGCAGGCACCACTAAACGGATGGTGGTTTACCACTTTAAGAACAAAGAAAATCTTTATCTTCTCGTACTGGAGTATGTTTACACCCAGATACGAAACAGTGAAAAAGCGCTCAGCCTGGCCGCCATGCCGCCGGTAGAAGCGCTGGTTCATCTGGTTGAAGCCACCTTTGACTACCACGCAGACCATCCGGATTACATTCGTATTATCTGCATGGAAAACATGCAGCGTGGTCGCTTCATGCAGCAATCCAGCTACCTGCGCCAGGTCAACCGCAGCGCGCTCGACCTGATCGAAGATATCCTGCATCGTGGAAAGGAAAAGCAGCTGTTCAACCAGACGGTTGAAGCCCGCGATCTCCACCGCCTGATCAGCAGCTTCAGCTTCCACTACGTCGCCAACAGCTACACCTTTACGTTGCTGTTTGAAGAGGGGGCGGACGAAATGGCTCAGCGCCAGCACTACCGTAAAATGGCCGTTCAGGTGGCACTTCGTTATACGTGCCCATAAAATTGCTTGCAATTATATCGCGCACTATCTATATTCATTCCATGAACGCAAAAACGAACGACACCACCAACGCGCTTCTGCTGGATAACCAGCTCTGTTTTGCCCTCTATTCGGCAAACCTGGCGCTTAACAAGCTGTACCGGCAACTGCTGGCACCGCTGAACCTGACCTACCCGCAATACCTGGTAATGCTGGTACTGTGGGAGCAGGATGACATTACGGTGTCGGACATTGGCGAGCGGCTGTTCCTTGACTCTGCCACCCTGACGCCGCTGCTGAAGCGTCTGGAAAGCGCCGGGCTGATCAACCGTCAGCGTTCGCGTAAAGATGAACGTCAGGTCGCCGTTACGCTGAGCGACGCAGGGCGTGAGCTGCAGCAGCAGGCAGCCGGGATCCCCCACGCGGTGGGATGCGCAGCACAATGTGATACTGACACGATGCTGGCACTTAAGCAGCAGCTTGAACTTTTGCGACATCAGTTACATCACGCGTAAGGCTATACTTTACGCGTATTTATTTACCTATATATATCGCACGCTATTTAATAGCACACATAAACGTAAGATGAGGAACCTGCCATGTCTTTAGAAAAAGTTGTCTACACTGCCAAAGCAAAAGCAACCGGGGGCCGTGACGGCCGTGCAACCTCTTCCGATGGCGTCCTGGACGTCAAACTGGGTGTGCCAAAAGAGATGGGCGGCATGGGGGGTGAAGTGACCAACCCTGAACAGCTGTTTGCTGCCGGCTACTCCGCCTGCTTCCTGGGCGCAATGAAGTTTGTGGCTGCGCGCGACAAATTTACGCTGCCAAAAGAGGCCTATATTGAAGGTGAAGTCGGGATTGGCCCACTGCCAACCGGTTTTGGTATCGAAGCTAAACTGAACATCCACGTTGAAGGTATGGATCCTGCAGAAGCCAAAAAACTGGTCGATGCGGCGCACATTGTTTGTCCGTACTCTAACGCGACCCGCGGTAACATCGACGTGACCCTGAATATCATCGCGTGATAAATGCCTGATGGCGCTGCGCTTATCTGGCCTACGACTGTAGCCCCGGTAAGCGCAGCGCCACCGGGGAAATCCCCTCCATCCCCTCATCCTCTCTGTGCTACCATAAGCCCATATCACGCCCGTAGTAATCAGTTGAGAAAGCGTTATGTCCTCCAGAATTCTGACCACCAGCATTGCTGGTATTGATGCCTTTATGCGCGATCCCCGTGGTGTGTTGACGCACGCCGAAGGCGGCACGCTTGCGGTGTTGGCCGACAACGCCCCGGCGTTTTACGCCCTCACACCAGAGCGTCTGGCACAGCTTCTGGAGATTGAAGCGCGGTTGTCGCGCCCGGCGAGCGATGTCACACTGGATAACCAGTTCTTTGAAGATCCAGGTAACGCCCCCGTGACGGTTCCGATGGGAAAATTTGCCCTGTACGCGGGCTGGCACCCGGATGTTGATTTTCAGCGGCAGGCGGCGCTGTGGGGCATTGCGCTCACGCAACCGGCAACCCCTGAAGAGCTTGCCGCCTTTATTGCCTGGTGGCAGGCAGAAGGCAAAGTCTTTACCCACATTCAGTGGCAGCAAAAGCTTGCCCGCCATCTGCAGATTAACCGCGCCAGCAATAACGGCCAGCCCAAACGCGATATCAACGCTTTTTCAGAACCGGATAAACAGATCCCTAATGGATTCCGAGGTGCGAAATGAAAAACGTCGGCGACCTGATGAAACGACTGCAAAAGATGATGCCAGCCAATGTGAAGCCCGCGTTCACTACGGGTGAAGAACTTCTGGCGTGGCAAAAAGAACAGGGTGAGATCCGCGCCGCCGCCCTCGCCCGCGAAAACCGGGCGATGAAAATGCAGCGTACCTTTAACCGCTCCGGTATTCGTCCCCTGCATCAGAACTGCTCGTTCGATAACTATAAAATTGAGACCAACGGGCAGATGAACGCCCTTGCCGCCGCGCGTCAGTATGTGGATGAATTCGACGGCAACATCGCCAGCTTTATCTTCAGCGGTAAGCCCGGCACCGGCAAAAATCACCTGGCCGCCGCCATCTGTAACGAACTGCTTCTGCGTGGGAAATCGGTATTAATTATTACCGTGGCCGATATCATGTCTGCCATGAAAGACACCTTCAGCAACCGCGAAACCAGCGAAGAGCAGCTGCTTAACGATCTGAGCAACGTTGACTTGCTGGTTATCGATGAAATTGGCGTTCAGACCGAATCCCGCTACGAAAAAGTGATCATTAATCAGATTGTCGATCGCCGCTCTTCTTCCAAACGTCCCACCGGCATGCTAACCAACCACAATATCGACGAGATGACCCGCTTACTGGGCGAACGCGTGATGGATCGCATGAAGCTGGGCAACAGTCTGTACGTCATCTTTGACTGGGACAGTTACCGCAGCCGCGTCACCGGTAAAGAGTATTAAGACAGTTCCAGGAATTGCCGGTGGCCCGGAGGTATATACTGGAGCCACTTTCGGCCCAAACGGACCTTTTTTGAGAAAGCCATTATGAAAAAACAGATTCTTTTCAGCACACTTTTAGGCGCCCTGCTGGTCACCGGCATGGCGCACGCCGCATCCTGGCAGGAGTCCCTCTCCAGCGCCGCCAGCGAACTCACCAAAGAGAGCGGCAGCACGCAGGGCGGGCTGTCAGCCTCTTCCCTCACCAGCCTGCTGGGCAACAGCTCCCAGAGCCTGAGCGCGGGCACCATGAACAACGCGGCGGGTATTCTGGAATACTGTGCGAAGCAAAAGCTGGCGTCCGTCACCGATGCGCAAAATGTGAAAAACCAGGTGCTGGGTAAGCTGGGTCTGGATACCCAGGAGCAGAAAGCCGACACCAACTACATGGACGGCATTCAGGGTCTGCTGAACGCGCAAAATGGCCAGCAGCTGAATCTGAGCACCCTGGGCAACTCATCTCTGGCGAAACAGGTGAAAACCAAAGCCTGCGATCTGGTGCTGACACAAGGCGTTAATTTCATCTCCTGATCGGCCCCATTTCCTGCCACAACACGCCGCGTTTAATACGTTAGTCTTGCAACGCGGCGTGAAACCGGCATTTTCCCCTTCTGCCCTCGTCTCAGCATCCGTACAACAGGATGCGACCGCCTTCAAAAAAACGATTTTCTAAACCAATTCCTAACAACGGCACACTTTCGTGACACTAAAATTGCAGCTTAGCGACATCGCCATTACATTGTATTACCCAAAAAATAATCAATTAGCCAGCGAAGCACCTGGCGTCATGAGGATATGCTGTTGTCAGAGTTAATGTCCCTTGCCCTTTTTCTGGCCTCCATCGGCGTTTACGCCTGGAAAGCAGGCCGTAACACGTGGTGGTTTGTCGCCACGCTGGTGGTGCTCGGCATTTTTATTGTTTTAAACATTACGCTCTACGCCAGCGACTACTTTACCGGCGACGGTATCAACGATGCAGTGCTCTACACGCTGACCAATAGCCTGACGGGCGCGGGCGTGGGTAAATACATTCTCCCCGGTCTGGGGCTGGTGATGGCTTTGGTGGTGATTTTTGGTACGCTCGCCTGGGTCCTGCGCCGCCGCCGTCATCTTCCGCACCACCATGGCTACAGCCTGCTGGCGCTTTTCCTTGCGCTGGCCTCCGTGGATGCCAGCCCGGCGTTTCACCAGATCACCGAGCTGGTGAAATCCCAGTCGCGCGACGGCGATCCAGATTTCGTGGCGTACTATAAAGAGCCATCGAAAACGATAGCCAACCCGAAGCTTAATCTGGTGTATATCTACGGCGAGAGCCTGGAGAGAACCTATTTCGATAACGATGCCTTCCCGAACCTGACGCCGGATCTGGGCGCCCTGAAAAACGAAGGTCTCGACTTCAGCCACACCATGCAACTCCCCGGCACCGATTACACCATCGCCGGGATGGTCGCCTCCCAGTGCGGCATCCCTCTGTTTGCCCCCTTTGAAGGCAACGCCTCGGCCTCTATGTCGAGCTTCTTCCCGCAAAATATCTGCCTGGGCGACATCCTGAAAAACTCCGGCTATGAGAACTATTTTGTGCAGGGAGCCAACCTGCGCTTTGCCGGAAAAGATGTGTTCCTCAAATCCCACGGCTTTGACCATCTGTACGGTTCAGAAGAGTTAAAAGCGACGGTCGCCGACCCCACCTACCGCAACGACTGGGGCTTTTACGACGATACCGTGCTGGATGAGACCTGGAAAAAATTCGAAGAACTTTCCCGCGCCGGGAAACGCTTCTCCCTCTTTGCCCTGACGGTGGATACCCACCATCCTGACGGTTTCGTCTCACGCACCTGCAAGCGCAAACGTTACGACATTGACGGCAAAAGCAATAAATCCTTCAGCGCCGTCACCTGTAGTCAGGAGCATATCGCCGCATTGGTTCACAAAATAAAAGCCTCGCCGTATTTCAAAAACACGGTGATCGTCGTCTCTTCTGACCATCTGGCGATGAAAAACAGCGCGTGGGATCAGCTAAACAAACAGGATCGCAGCAATCTGTTCTTCGTTCTGCGCGGCGACAAACCGCAGCAGGAGGTGATCGCCACCAAACGCAACTCCATGGATAACGGCGCCACCGTGCTGGATATCCTCGGCGGAGACAATTTTATTGGCCTGGGCCGCAGCACGCTGTCCGGACAATCGCTGTCCGAAGTGTTCCTCAACATGAAGGAAAAAATCCTCGCCTGGAAGCCGGATATCATCCGCCTGTGGAATTTCCCGAAAGAGATGAAAGACTTCACCATCGATCAGGATAAAAAAACGATCGCCTTCTCCGGCAGCAACTTCCGCCTGCCGTTGCTACTGCGCGTGTCGGATAACCGCGTTGAGCCACTGCCCGAAAGCGAATACTCGGCACCGTTGCGCTTCCAGCTGGCTGATTTTGCCCCGCGCGATAACTTTGTCTGGGTCGACACCTGTTACAAAATGGGCCAGCTCTGGTCACAGCCGCTGGCGCTGTCTACCGACTGGTGCGTCTCTCAGGGGCAGCTTGGCGGGGAGCAAACCGTGCAGCACGTGGACAAAGCGGTGTGGAAGGGGAAAACCGCGTTCAGGGATACGGTTATCGATACCGCCCGCTATCAGCACAACGTCGACATGCTGAAAATCGTCGACAACGATATTCGCTATAAAGCCGACAGCTTTATCTTCAACGTTGCCGGTGCGCCGGAAGAGGTTAAACAGTTCAGCGGTATCTCTCGTCCGGAGTCCTGGGGTCGCTGGTCCAACGCACAGCTGGGCAATGAGGTAAAAATTGAGTATGCCCATCCGCTGCCGGCGCAGTTCGACCTGGTGATTACAGCCAGAGCGTACGGACCCAACGCGAATAAGCCCGTGCCGGTGCGCGTGGGCGGAGAGGAGCAGACGTTGACGCTTGGTAACGACGTAAGCACTCACACGCTGCATTTCACCAATCCATCGCGCAGCAATACTTTAGTGATTGTGCCACCAGACCCGCAGTCCACTAATGAAGGGAATATTCTCGGCCACTCCCCGCGCCAGCTCGGGATTGGTATGGTCGACATTAAAATTGTCAGCAAGCAAGGCTAACGCATGCCCCGCCCGGCATCCTGCCGGGCGGTTGTGTAAATAAAAAATCCTATATAAAGCTTATAAATTAGATAAAAACGCTTTATATGGGCAATTTTTATTTATAAATATCCCGCAAAAACCACCTTTAATAAAATATACCACTCCTGAAATCACTACGGAGCGGTATACACTTTTATCATGCTAACCGGCTATAAGTTCGAGTCCATCCGGGCACTGCGCAGTGAAAATGTGATTGCCTGGGAGGTACTGTCCACGGCAAAGCCCCACGTCAATCTTGAAGACTACTTTAGCTCAATGCCTTCTACACAGCGTAAAGAACACTTCTTTGCGCAGCTTCGCCATATCATGTCTTGCAAAGAAGGCGACAAGTATTACCTCAACGCGACATCGGATTTACTGCTGGAACCGGACTTCCTCGACAGGCTGAAAGAAGAAACCGCCTGCCCGGAGAGGCTGGCTATCGAAGTTACCGATCTCCATACGATGGTACAACTCGACGATATGCAAAGCCGCTCCCTGCGAACAGGTATCGCAATGCTCCATCTGTGGGGCGTTGAAGTGTGGGCGGACGACGTCTGCGAAGACATTCTTCCCGAGCTGCTTGCCAGCCAGATCCGCTTCTGCGGCGTCAAAATTGACAAACATACCTTCTGGAGCGGACGTACCGAGCAGACTAAGTTCCTGCACCTCACCCGCCAGTACAAGCGTGTCGCCAGTAAGGTACTCATAGAAGGCATCGAAACCGCGGGCGATTTCGCGCTGGCCCGCGCCAGCGTGGCCGACTACGGCCAGGGTTATCTGTGGGGCATGAAATGACGCCTTTCATCCCGAATGCCGGCTATCAGGTCATCGTTCTGAGCAGCAACGCGTTTTTGTGGCTCGGCCTCCATTCGATAGTATCGACGGCCGTGTCCCCCCGTCCTGAAGCGTACTGGATCAATAACGTTACTCCAGAAGGGCTTCAGCGTTTGCAGGAACTGTTCAGCACGCACGTCGGGCAGAGCTGGCTGTTATTTACGGATACGGCCAGGGTCAACGACATTAACACCCTGCCAGGCAATGAGCGGATCAGAGTGGTCCCGGGAAATGTGTCCCTTGCCCAACTAAGCCACTGCTTTAGCGACATGGCCTTCTCTTTAGAAAATACCGCCACGCTCACGTACCAGGAAATGCGGGTTTGCATGCTGATTCAAAAAGGGTTCAGCCCGGTGCGTATCGCACAAATCCTTAATAAGTCACCGAAAACGATCTACACCCACAAGCGTAACGCGATGAAAAAATTTTGCTGTCAGAACCTGGCGGAATTCTATCGAAAACTCTGCCTGCTGGACGCTCTGGCCACTTCTTTGTAATTGCACTGTTATTCACGTCAGGAAATAAGATCATGAAAATTATCTCCACTGCTGTATGTTGCTCCGCTCTCCTGCTTCCTGCCGCTGCGATCGCCGCAGACAGCACCGCAAGCGCGACGATGCACGTTTCACTTGAGGTAGTAAAATCCTGCACCCTCAAAGCCAACGACCTCAATTTCTCACGCCACGGGTCGGATGAATCAAACGAAATTCAGGCCAAAACGCAGGTCGATATTGTCTGTACCAACGGTACGCCGTTCACGCTTTCCGCCACCAGCAACGATAGCAGCGAAAACGGCACCTTCTGGCTGAAGCCGGAAAACGGTGAAACGGGCGCACAGAAGATAGCGTGGAAACTCTTTGCCGATGAGAGCAAACAGACGCAAATCACCAGCACCGATGGGCTGACCGATACCGGCAACGGCATGGCGCAGGAAGAGACGCTGTATGGCGTTATTGACGCTGGGGCGCTGACGACCGCGCAAGCGGGCGCCTACAGCGACGATGTCACCTTAAATCTGGTGTATTGATCATGCGACGCTGTCTTCCCTGCTTCATTCTGTGGTTCCTGATGCTGACGCTGCTGTCGCGCTACGCGCTGGCCGCCACGCTTCAGGTGGCCCCCGTGACGCTCGATCTCCAGAGCGGTCAAAGAGCATCCGCCGTCTACCTCACGAACAGCGGCAAAGCGGCCATCCATGCTCAGATACGGGTTTACGAATGGACCCAGCAAAACGGCAAAGATGTGTTAACGGCCACCGACAAGGTGGTCAGCAGCCCCGCGATGACTTCCCTGGCGCCGGGCCAGCAGCAGCTGGTGCGCATCATCATTATGGAGCCCGGCATCCGTGAACAGGAGCAAAGTTACCGCCTGGTCATTGATGAACTGCCGGATGCAACGTCCCGTGCGGCCAATCCCAACGCGGTGCACTTTCTGCTGCGCTACTCGATTCCCGTCTTTATTGCCGGAAACCAGAATATGCCCGTCAGCCGCGATGCCCTGAGCTGCGAACAGGCGGAGTCCCCGGGAACGATCCGCTGCTATAACGCCGGAAACAGCCATATTCGCCTGAGCCACCTGCAGGCCCTGACGGCCAGCGGGCAGGTTGTGGGATCGGTGAAAGGGCTGGCGGGCTATGTGCTGCCGGGACAGACCGCGCTTGTGACACTTAAGCAGGCTTCACATCACACGCTCAGCGCACTGCGCGCCTATCTCAATGATGAACACCATGCCAGCCAGCTCCCCCTGCGTCCGCTCGCTACTCGCGCTCCTGCTTTGGCTAACGCTCATGCTGGCAGCCCAGGCTGAACCCGCCGCCGACACCGTACAATGGCTGGCCATCACGGTGAATCACGCTCCTCGAGGGGAGCTGTGGGCCTGCCGGGTAGTGGGTGAAGCGCTGTGGATTGACCGCGGCGACCTCAAAAAGCTGGGGCTTCGCGCCCCGGATGACCACAGCGAGTGGGTTGAACTGACGTCCCTGCCGGGCCTGCAGGTCAGTCTTGATTTACATGCTCAGCAGGTCTCCCTGACCGCCGACGCAAAGGCGCTCGACGGCCAGCAGCGCCTGACTATCGAGAGGCCGACCGCGCAGTATCGCTATCCCGAGGCGCAGCCCATCAGCGCGTTTACGCTCGGGTATGCCCTTTATGCCAGCGATTCCCAGGGGAACCGCCAGCTCAACGCGCAGACCTCGCTGACCGCATCCGGGGCGCTTCCCGGCACCTTCAGCAGCAGCTTTTCAAGCCATGCGGGGGAGGAAAACAGCGCGGGCCGACCCAGCCACACGCGTCTTGAAACCCGCTGGCAGTGGGACAACGCAGACTCGCTGACCAGCCTGGCGCTGGGTGACAGCATCACCACGGGCACCCGCTGGAGCCGGCAGGTACGTTTTGGCGGTCTGCACTGGGCGCGGAATTTTGAGCTTGATCCGCAGCTCAACACCGAACCGCGCAGCCGCTACAGCGACACTGCCGTCCTGCCTTCAACGGTCGATCTTTACATCGACGGGCTTAAGCAGAGCAGCCAGCGCGTGACGCCGGGGGATTTTCTGCTGGATACCCTGCCCTCCTTCACCGGAAGCGGACAGGCGCAGGTGGTCATTACCGATATCAACGGTCAGCGTCGCACCGTACAGCTCGATCTCTACGGTGCGCCTGGGATGCTGGCGGAAGGGCTCAGCAGCGGCTCGCTGGATATCGGCTGGATGCGGCAGAACTACGCCCTGCGATCCAATGACTATGCCCCCACTCCTGTGCTCGACGCGGGCTGGCGCTATGGGGTAAGTAACCAGCTGACGCTGGCGCTGCACACCGAACAGCAGAGCAAACTGCGCAATGTCGGGACAGGCGTCGACTGGCTGATCTCACCCGACATAGGGATTGTCAGCCAGCATGTTGCCCTGAGCGACAGCCCCTACGGTCTGGGAAAACAGTGGGGCCTTGGCTGGCAATGGAACGGCAGCGGGACGGGCTTATCTGCCAGCACCGTCCGTACTGATGCCGATTTTGCCGATAACGCCCGCACGATCGGTGCCCTGCCGGTCAGACGCAGCGATAGCGTCTGGCTAAGCCACTCCGTTCCCCATTTCGGTACCGTAGGCGCAGGCTGGGTACAGCAAAACATTCAGGGCAACAAACAGCGCTACCTCAACGCCTCCTGGTCCGTCTCGCTGCCTGCCCACCTATCCACCACGCTGAGCTATACCCGTTCGTTTACGGATGCGTCGAGTAACGTTCAGCTTATGCTCTCGGTCCCGTTAGGCCGTGCGGATACCCTCTCCGTTCAGACCAGCCGCGAGACGTCGCGCATGGATTATCGCCACCAGCCGGACGATCGGCTCGGCGGCTGGTCATGGCAGCTGGGACAAAGCGTTGGTGAGCGCCGGGATACCTATGCGGACGTGGGCTATCTGGGTCATGCCGGTGAGTGGCACGTCGGGCTGGAGCAAGGCGCTAAGCTGGGCAACCAGTACGCCTCAGCCGAAGGCAGCCTGACGCTGCTGGATGGCAGCCCTCATGCCCTGCGCTACAGCCAACAGAGCCTGGCGCTGGTCTCCACCCACGGCGTTGGACACGTGCCGGTCATGCTGGAAAACCGCCCGGCAGGCGAAACCGATGAAAACGGTTATCTGCTGCTGACCGACCTGCCGCAATACCACAGCAGCAAAGTCAGTATCAATCCGCTGGATCTCCCTGCCGATGTGATGGCCCCCGTCACCGACATAGATGCCAGACCGGGCAACGGCAGCGCGGTAAAGGTCGATTTTAACGTCCATCACGCCGTGACGGTTCAGGCCCGGCTGGTCGACAGCCGCCATAAGCCGCTCCCGCTGGGCAGCATCGTTTCAACGCCACGCGGCGCGACCATCGTCGGACGTGATGGTTTCATCTGGCTTGAAGATCCGCCCCTGCCGGGTGAACTGGTGGTGAAAACCGGCGAGGGGGAGTGTCGGGTCACGCTTCCGGCCCCGCGCGCCGCGTCATCAATACTGAATATTGGAGAACAACTGTGTCATTAAAAGCACCGTTATTGCTGCTGCTCGTGCTGTCCATGAAAGCGATGGCGGCAGCATGCTGGATAACCTCACCCGCCGCCATTAACTTTGGCAGCGTCGTGGCGGGCAATGCCGCCTCGACCAACACCGAGGTGAAATTTAGCTGTCAGGCCGACAATAACGGCACGCTGGAATATATCAACGTCTGCCTGAGCAGCATGGATGCTCCGCCCTTTCAGATGCTCTCGACCGGGGACCAGGAGGGGAAACAGTACTCCCTGCTCTTCCGCCTGTTTAACGGCGTCGCGCGTTCTCAGGAGCTGGGCCCCGCCAGCGGCGGGGATCTCATTCAGCAGACCCTGACTGCACAAAGCAATACCAGCATCAGCGGTAGCTTTCCGCTTATCGCCACCCTCCTGCCGGGACAAAACCAACTGCCGGCGTACCACTATTACAACTACAACATGAATCTGCGCATCGCCTGGCACAGCGCCACCCGTCAGGATGCGCTGCAAAATTGCTCGGACGGCTCCGCGGAGGGCGAGCAGGTGCAGGGCGGCACCAACGCGCAGGCCGAAATCAGCCAGGGGTGCTACATAGAACGCGTCACCCCGCTTAACTTCGGCACGCTGAGCAGCACCGCCACGCTGCGCCCAACGCGTTCCACGGCAACACTCACCACGCGCTGCCCGGCCGGCACGGCGTTTACCCTTGCTATGGGCAACGGCAACCATGCCAGCGGCAATCAGCGGCAGCTTTGCAACGACGAAGGCCAGTGCCTGCGCTATGGGCTCTGGCAGGATGCCGCGGCCACGCAACGCTGGGGCGATTGGCGCAGCGGGGATGCGCTGGTCGTCGCCCATCCCACAGGCGGCACCCAGAGCTTCACCGTTTATGGAGAAGTCCCGGCCCAGCCTCTGAGCGGTACGGGGGAGTTTATTGACGACGTGATAATTACGCTGACTTATTAAACGACTCAAAAAACCGTCTGGATCAATGTTATCGGTAACAATGACGCTAAAATAGCCAGCAGCTCTGCTTAGAAGATGTAAACACCTTCTCTTTTTTTTCATTATCTCTGTCTGTTTTACAACAAATTATGAAATACCTGCTTGCTGACGCCATCGTCTACAACGACGAGGACGGTTCTGTTTCTCTTATCAATGCGCCGGATGAGGATGCGCAGATCCTCACCTGCACGGCCAATACCATCCTGAAGTTGCTGGTCCAGCATCATGGGAACGTGGTTGAACGGGACACCTTTCTGCATGAGGTCTGGGATCGACGTGGGCTCCAGGGATCGAACAACTCGTTAAACCAGTACATCAGTATTTTGCGCAAAATGCTGGCAAGCCTGCTTCCCGACGCGTTGTTTATCGTCACGGTCCCTAAGACGGGCTTTATGCTCAGCGCCGACGTCACGGTAACGGCCCAGGAGGAAGCGCCCCCGGCCGCCAAAACGGCGAAACCGGCATGGCGCGTTCGACCGGAACGGCTGTTCTGCGGCACGCTTACCCTGGCGATCGTGACGCTGTGCCTCTGGATAACGGCGATCAAGCCAGCAAACCCGCAGAGGGAGATCCATCTGCTGACCCATATCGGCACCTGTCCGGTCTACACCTTTACGCCGCTGGCGGATGTGTTTCACGAGAAGGCGATTGCCCTGGCGCAAACCCTGCAGCAGGACGGCCATCTGCCGTGTCTGAAAAATTCCATTTTCTATATGCACATCCAGAGAACGCTTTTTTACGGCCACGAAGGGAGGCTGGTGCTTTCCCAGTGTTCCCTCACGCAGGATAAAGCGAGCACCTGCCGTACGCTTTACTATTACGAGTGGTGATATGCGACATATCAAAATTTGGCTTATTCTGATCTTTAACCTGATGCTAACCGGCGCCGCGCTGGCGTGGTATTTCTACACGCCTCCGCTGTCGGTGGCCTGCGACGGTAACCTGACCTTCTCCGACAGACGCGACAATCACGATTTCACGTTTGATGGGGAGATCATCATGCGGTTCCACCCCGACAAAACCGGGTACATCACCCTAAACGGCAACGTCGAGAACGCCCCGCAAAATTGGGAAGTGTCCCGGCAGGAGATGTTTAAATGGCGGCACGTGGAGGGGGAACTCTATGAAATCATCATTCAAAAAGTGGAGCGTTTTAGCCACGACGCGATGCCGCCCGGCGTGTTTGAAAAATACGTGGCCGGCCTGACGCTGGGGAAAAAAAGGCTCCTGACGATAGAGCGCACGCCGCATGATGCGCTGGTAATTAGCAACTTTTACTCGCCGGTGCTGGTCTGCTCGGAATAATGTCGGGAGGTCAGGCTATACTTCCCGCCATGAACATTTACATTCGCCCCACCACCTGCGACGACATCGCCACTCTGCCCGCCCTTGAACGCGCGGCGGGCCAGCGTTTTCGGGATTACCCGGAACTCGCCTGGCTTGCGGAGGGCGATGTCATTTCCGCTGAGCAGCATCTCGACTACGCCGGTCGTGGCTTGAGCTGGCTGGCGCTGGCCAACGACCAGCCGGTCGGTTTTATCCTCGCAGAGACGCACGCTTCGTCGCTGTTTATTGTAGAGCTCTCGGTTCATCTGGACTGGCAGGGAAAAGGGATCGGTCGGAGGCTCATCGCCTGTGTGGCTGACCATGCCCGCAAAAGTGGGCTGACATCGCTGACGTTGACGACATTCCGGGACGTGCCGTGGAATGCGCCCTTCTATGCGCGGCTGGGGTTTGAATACGTCACAGACCTCACGCATGAGCTGCGTCAGAAAAGGGAAGAAGAGGCAACGCACGGTTTAGCGTATGAATCGCGCTGCGCCATGCGCCTGCCTCTGTAGTATCACCGGGTCTACAAAAACCATGCACCGTCATTCCGTAAGCCGGGTAAGGCGAAGCCGCCACCCGGCACCACACACGGCGTCAGAAGGTTTCCCAGTTATCACCGGCATCGGCAGTCGCGGTTTTACGCGTCATCACCGGCGCGGACATGGTTTTTGCGGAAGCGAACTCACGTGCTTTCATCTGCTCCTGCTGAATGCGGAATACCGCGACGGCCTGCGTCAGACGGCTCGCCTGCTCTTCCAGCGCCGCAGCGGCAGCAGCAGACTCTTCCACCAGCGAGGCGTTCTGCTGGGTCACGCGATCCATCTCCGCCACCGCCAGGCCGACCTGATCGATACCGCGGCTCTGCTCGTCAGACGCAGAGGCGATTTCACCCATGATGTCGGTCACGCGGGTCACCGCATTAACGATTTCACCCATCGTTTCACCGGCGCTTTCCACCAGCGTTGAGCCCACTTCCACGCGACCCACCGAGTCTTCAATCAGGCTCTTGATCTCACGGGCCGCCTGGGCGCTGCGCTGGGCCAGGTTACGCACTTCGCCTGCCACGACGGCAAATCCGCGCCCCTGCTCACCGGCACGTGCCGCTTCAACCGCCGCGTTCAGTGCCAGAATATTGGTCTGGAAAGCAATGCCGTCAATCACGCTGATAATATCGGCAATTTTCTGCGAACTGCCGGCGATGTCACGCATGGTTTGCACCACGTTATCCACCACTTTACCGCCTTTCTGCGCGGTTTCAGACGCGCTCAGCGCCAGGTTGCTCGCCTGACGGGCATTCTCGGCGTTCTGCTTCACGGTCGCCGTCAGCTGCTCCATGCTGGCTGCAGTCTCTTCCAGGGAAGCGGCCTGCTGTTCGGTACGGGAAGACAGGTCGTTATTGCCCATCGCGATTTCGCTCGCGCCGCTGTAGATGGCGTTTGCTCCGTTACGCACGTCACCAACGGTACGTACCAGTTCGCTCTGCATATGACGCAGCGAGTCGGCCAGCTCACCCATCTCGTTAGCGCCTTCCACTTCAATGCGCTTCACCAGATCGCCGCTGGCGATATGGCGGATATTGTCGATCAGACGGGTCAGCGGAGAGATTAACGCCTGCTTGATACCCAGCCACACGGCCACGATAACCACCAGCACCACAATCAGCACGCTAATCAGCACCCAGATCGCCTGGCTGTAAGAGCTGTTACTGTTTTCTACCGCCATCTGATACAGCTTGTCGTTCTGCAGCAGGTAGTTCACGTACTGCTTCTCAAAACCATCCTGATAGCTCTGGGTCGGTTGATCAAAGAAAGCGTTGATTTTGCCAGCGCCCAGCAGCTGAATCAGCTCCGCCAGCGCACCGTGATAAATGTCGTAGTTACGCTTAATTTCCATCGCTTCAGCGTCACTCTGACGTGGATCGCGCGGCAGGGTCTCGTAGGCAGCCCAGTTTTTTTCCGCCTGTTTCAGAGACACAGAGGCAATTTGCATCAGATCGTTCACGGTCGCGCCGCTGCCGATATTGTTCTGATCCATCATGTAGCGGATGCCCGCACGGTTCAGGGTGTTACGGGTTTGCAGCAACGCCACCCAGCTGGCGTTCAGCGTGGATTGTTGCTGGCGAATGGTTTGCAGGACGGTGAAATTCTCTTTGTCATGCTTCAGGGCATTGAAGAAAAGGCCACCGGAGGTCAGTTGTAAAAGGCCAAATATCGCTAAAACCAGCATTAAGCTGGTGACAATCTTGATACGATTTAACATGTTTTCTCTTCCTTCAGACAGATACAGAATTTTCGGCCTGGAAAGGGAAAACTTTACGAAAATCATCCTTTAATTTGTGGTTTTTACTCTTCGTCACGCGCTGCGATATGGCGATTTCCCAGCTCAATAAACTCCTCAAGCAGCGCCGTGAGCTGTTTCATCTTCTCCGGCGTGTACTCTGCCTCAATTTGCTGATACGCCTCTTCCACCTGCGCCTGGGCATGCGCATACAGCGCGTTGCCCTCTTTGGTCAGCGACACGTACAGCTTGCGCTGGTCATTGACCGGCTTCAGGCGCAACACCAGACCGTCGCGCTCCATGCGCGTCAGAATGCCCGTCAGGCTCGGGCGCAATATGCAGGTCCGAAACGCCAGATCGTGGAAATCCATCGAGGGATGTTCAGCCAGCACACGCACAATGCGCCATTGCTGCTCGGTCAGGTTATGCCGCTTCACAATCGGGCGGAAGTAGGACATCGCCGCTTCCCGCGCCTGCAACAGGGCGATAGTTAATGAATCATGCATAGCCACTCCCGCTCATTGTTAACAAATAAACAATTGAAAAACTGATGTTTTTATCAACAGCCATTTTAGCTTCGAAAAGTCTAACAGAAACAACACCATTTTTTAACCCGATGATAAATATATCATTTCAAAATAAAGTGTAAATTTATTGTTATTCATATCACAAATTCTTCACTTCTGATTGCGAAATAAACAGCAAAAGCATAAAACCAGATCATTAACATATTAACGAAATCAAAAACCGGCTTTCCGGTCTGAGGAGTATGTCAATGAAAGGTACTGTTTTTGCCGTGGCGCTGAACCACCAAAGCCAGCGCGATGCCTGGGCGGAGGCGTTTGAAAAAGCCCCCTACAACACCCCACCGAAAACTGCGGTGTGGTTTATCAAGCCGCACAACACGGTGATCCGTGCAGGTGAACCGATCCCGTTCCCGCAGGGCGAAACAGTGCTGAGTGGCGCAACGGTCGCGCTGGTGGTGGGCAAAACGGCCAGCAAAGTCCGCGTGGAAGAGGCAGCGGCCTACATCGCCGGGTACGCGCTGGCCAACGAGGTAAGCCTGCCGGAAGAGAGCTTTTATCGCCCGGCAATCAAAGCCAAATGCCGGGACGGTTTTTGTCCGCTGGGGGAACTGGTCGCCGTCGACAACGTGGACAACCTGACCATCATCACTGAAATTAACGGTCGCGAAGCGGACCACTGGAACACCGCCGGGCTGCAGCGCAGCGCCGCCGAACTGCTGAGTGCCCTGAGCGAGTTCGCTACCCTGAATCCGGGGGATGCGATATTGCTCGGTACGCCGCAAAGCCGCGTCGAGATCCGCCCGGGCGATCGGGTACGCATCCTGGCGAAAGGGTTCCCGGCGCTGGAAAACCCGGTGGTGGATGAGCGCGACGTGGCCATCGCACACGGTGCACATCCTCACCCCACGCTATTCGCCCTCGGCCTGAACTACGCCGATCACGCCAGCGAGCTGGCATTCACGCCTCCGACCGAGCCGCTGGTGTTTATCAAAGCACCTAACACCTTTAATGGCGACAACCAGACCTCGGTGCGCCCGAACAACGTTGAGTACATGCACTACGAGGCTGAGCTGGTGGTGGTCATCGGCAAAACCGCGCGTAAGGTCAGTGAAGCCGAGGCGATGGATTTTGTTGCGGGCTACACGGTCTGTAACGACTACGCCATTCGTGACTATCTCGAAAACTACTACCGCCCGAATCTGCGGGTCAAAAGCCGCGACGGGTTAACCCCCATCAGCCCCAACATCGTGCCGAAAGCGGCCATTCCTGATCCGCACAACTTAACCCTGCGCACCTTCGTCAACGGTGAATTACGTCAGGAAGGGACCACGGCGGATCTGATCTTCAGCATCCCGTACCTGATTGCATACCTGAGCGATTTCATGACCCTGCAGCCGGGCGACATGATCGCCACCGGCACGCCGAAAGGGTTATCCGACGTGGTGCCGGGGGATGAAGTGGTGGTGGAAGTGGAAGGCGTGGGTCGCCTGGTAAACCGGATTGTGAGTGAGGAGACGGCAAAATGAAAAAGATTAACCACTGGATCAACGGCAAGAATGTGGCGGGAAGCGACTACTTCCACACCACCAACCCGGCTTCCGGCGAGGTGCTGGCAGAAGTCGCCTCCGGCGGGGAAGCGGAAATCCATCAGGCCGTGGCGGCAGCAAAAGAGGCATTTCCAAAGTGGGCCAACCTGCCGATGAAAGAGCGTGCGCGCCTGATGCGTCGCCTGGGCGATCTGATTGACCAGAACGTGCCGGACATTGCCGCCATGGAGACCGCCGACACCGGCCTGCCCATCCACCAGACCAAAAACGTGCTTATCCCGCGCGCCTCGCACAACTTCGAATTCTTCGCCGAAGTGTGCCAGCAGATGAACGGCAAAACCTACCCGGTTGACGACAAGATGCTGAACTACACCCTTGTGCAGCCAGTGGGCGTCTGCGCGCTGGTGTCGCCATGGAACGTGCCGTTTATGACCGCCACCTGGAAGGTCGCGCCGTGCCTGGCGCTGGGGAATACCGCCGTGCTGAAGATGTCTGAACTCTCGCCGCTGACCGCCGACCGTCTGGGCGAACTGGCGCTGGAGGCGGGTATTCCGGCGGGCGTGCTGAACGTGGTGCAGGGCTACGGCGCCACGGCAGGCGATGCGCTGGTGCGCCATCACGACGTGCGGGCCGTCTCCTTCACCGGCGGCACCGCCACCGGGCGCAATATCATGAAAAACGCCGGGCTGAAGAAATACTCCATGGAGCTGGGCGGCAAATCCCCGGTGCTGATTTTTGACGATGCCGACATCGAGCGTGCGCTTGACGCCGCCCTGTTCACCATCTTCTCCATCAACGGCGAGCGCTGCACCGCGGGCTCGCGCATTTTCATCCAGCAGAGTATCTACCCGGAATTCGTCAAACGCTTCGCCGAGCGCGCCAACCGTCTGCGCGTGGGCGACCCGACCGATCCGAACACCCAGATTGGCGCGCTGATTAGCCAACAGCACTGGGAGAAAGTCTCCGGCTATATCCGCCTGGGCATTGAGGAGGGCGCAACCCTGCTGGCAGGCGGCCCGGACAAACCGACCGTTCTGCCCGCCCACCTGAAAGGCGGTAACTTCCTGCGCCCGACCGTGCTGGCGGATGTCGACAACCGCATGCGTGTGGCGCAGGAGGAGATCTTCGGCCCGGTAGCCTGCCTGCTGCCGTTTAAGGACGAAGCGGAGGGCCTGCGTCTGGCCAACGATGTGGAGTACGGCCTGGCGTCGTACATCTGGACCCAGGACGTCAGCAAAGTGCTGCGTCTGGCGCGCAATATCGAAGCGGGCATGGTGTTCGTGAATACCCAGAACGTGCGCGACCTGCGCCAGCCGTTTGGCGGCGTGAAGGCCTCCGGTACCGGGCGCGAAGGCGGCGAGTACAGCTTCGAGGTGTTTGCGGAGATGAAGAACGTCTGCATCTCGATGGGCGACCACCCGATTCCAAAATGGGGGATCTGATCATGGGTAAACTGGCGTTAGCGGCAAAAATCACCCACGTGCCGTCGATGTATCTCTCTGAGCTGCCGGGCAAAAACCACGGCTGCCGTCAGGGTGCCATCGACGGACATAAAGAGATTAGCAAGCGCTGCCGTGAGCTGGGCGTCGACACCATCATCGTTTTCGACACCCACTGGCTGGTGAACAGCGCGTATCACATCAACTGTGCGGGCCATTTTTCGGGCGTCTACACCAGCAACGAGCTGCCGCACTTTATCCGCGACATGACCTACGACTACGACGGCAACCCGGAACTCGGGCAGTTGATCGCCGACGAAGCGGTGAAGCTCGGCGTGCGCGCCAAAGCGCACAACATCCCGAGCCTGAAGCTGGAGTACGGCACGCTGGTGCCGATGCGCTATATGAACGCGGATAAGCACTTCAAAGTGGTCTCCATCTCGGCGTTCTGCACGGTTCACGACTTCGCCGACAGCCGCCGGCTGGGCGAGGCCATCGTCAGCGCCATCGAAAAGTATGACGGCACCGTGGCGGTGCTGGCCAGCGGCTCGCTGTCGCACCGCTTTATCGACGACCAGCGCGCGGAAGAAGGGATGAACAGCTACACCCGCGAATTCGACCGCCAGATGGACGAGCGGGTGGTGAAGCTGTGGCGCGAAGGCCAGTTCAAAGAATTCTGCAGCATGCTGCCGGAGTACGCCGACTACTGCTACGGAGAGGGCAACATGCACGACACGGTGATGCTGCTGGGGATGCTCGGCTGGGACAAATACGACGGCAAGGTGGAGTTTCTCACCGAGCTGTTCGCCAGCTCCGGTACCGGCCAGGTGAACGCCGTTTTCCCGCTACCCGCATAAGGAGCCACCATGCCGCATTTTATTGCTGAATGTACCGACAACATCCGCGAGCAGGCCGACCTGCCGGGGCTGTTCGCCAAAGTGAACGAGGCGCTGGCCGCCACGGGCATTTTCCCCCCCGGCGGCATCCGCAGCCGCGCCCACTGGCTGGATACCTGGCAGATGGCGGACGGCAAGCAGGATTACGCCTTTGTGCATATGACGCTGAAGATTGGCGCCGGACGAAGCCTGGAGAGCCGCGAGGCCGTGGGGGAGATGCTGTTTGCGCTGATCAAAGCGCATTTTGCCGACCTCATGGCCGCCCGCTATCTGGCGCTGTCGTTTGAGCTCGACGAGCTGCACCCGACGCTCAATTACAAACAAAACAACGTACACGCGTTGTTTACGTAGTACCGGCACGGTCTGTCCCCTCTCCCACTGGGAGAGGGAGATAAAAAACACAAAACAGGATATCGCCATGCTCGACAAACACACCCATACCCTGATCGCTCATCGTCTGCATCAGGCGGAGCAGTCCCGGGAGCAGATCCGCGCGATCTCGCTGGAGTACCCGGCGATCACGATTGAAGACGCCTACGCCGTACAGCGCGAATGGGTGAATCTGAAAATCGCCGAAGGCCGCGTGCTGAAAGGCCACAAGATCGGCCTCACCTCAAAAGCGATGCAGGCCAGCTCGCAGATCAGCGAGCCGGACTACGGTGCGCTGCTGGACGATATGTTCTTCCATGACGGCAGCGACATCCCCGTCGATCGCTTTATCGTCCCGCGCATTGAAGTGGAGCTGGCGTTCGTGCTGGCAAAACCGCTGCGCGGCCCGAACTGCACGATCTTTGACGTCTACAACGCCACGGATTACGTGATCCCCGCGCTGGAGTTGATCGACGCCCGCTGCCATAACGTCGACCCGGAGACTCAGCGCCCGCGCAAGGTGTTCGACACCATCTCCGATAACGCCGCCAACGCGGGCGTGATCCTCGGTGGCCGTCCGATTAAGCCCGACGCGCTGGACCTGCGCTGGATCTCTGCCCTGCTCTATCGCAACGGCGTGATTGAAGAGACAGGTGTGGCCGCTGGCGTGCTCAACCACCCGGCGAACGGCGTGGCGTGGCTGGCCAACAAGCTGGCGCCCTACGACGTTCAGCTTGAGCCGGGCCAGATCATTCTCGGCGGTTCGTTTACCCGCCCGGTCGCGGCCAGTAAAGGCGATACCTTCCACGTGGACTACGGCAGCATGGGCTCCATCAGCTGCCGCTTTGTCTAGGAGAGAACCATGCAAAACGCATTCAAAACGGCGCTGAAAGCCGGGAAGCCGCAGATTGGTTTATGGCTGGGGCTGACCAGCAGCTACAGCGCTGAACTGCTGGCGGGGGCAGGCTTTGACTGGCTGCTGATCGACGCCGAACACGCGCCGAACACCGTGCAGACTGTCTTAACCCAGCTGCAAGCCATCGCCCCGTATGCCAGCCAGCCGGTCGTCCGCCCGTCGTGGAACGATCCGGTGCAGATCAAACAGCTGCTCGACGTGGGCGCGCAAACCCTGCTGGTGCCGATGGTACAAAACGCCGATGAAGCCCGTCAGGCGGTACGTTCCACGCGCTATCCGCCTGCCGGGATCCGCGGCGTGGGCAGCGCCCTGGCGCGGGCATCGCGCTGGAACCGCATCCCGGATTATCTGCACCAGGCCAACGACGCCATGTGCGTGCTGGTGCAAATCGAAACCCGGGAGGCGCTGAAAAACCTGCCGCAGATCCTGGATGTGGACGGCGTCGACGGGGTGTTTATCGGCCCGGCGGATCTGAGCGCCGACATGGGCTTTGCCGGTAATCCGCAGCACCCGGACGTGCAGGCGGCTATTGAACAGGCGATCGCGCAGATCCTGAGCGCAGGCAAAGCACCCGGCATCCTGATGACCAACGAGCCGCTGGCCAAACGCTATCTCGAACTCGGGGCGCTGTTTGTCGCCGTCGGCGTCGACACCACCCTGCTCGCCCGCAGCGCCGAAGCGCTGGCGGCACGTTTTATCGATAACCCGGTTACGTCAGTTAATAACAATAAATCCGTCTACTAAACGTAAGATCTGGAGCGCACCATGACGACCTCTACCCTGCAAGATAATAAAGCTGTTGAACATCGCGTCATTCACAAGCTGTTCCGTCGTTTAATCGTGTTTCTCTTTATCCTGTTTGTCTTCTCGTTTCTCGATCGCATTAACATTGGCTTTGCCGGGCTGACGATGGGCAAAGATCTGGGCCTCACCTCCACCATGTTTGGACTGGCGGCGACGCTGTTTTACGTCACCTACTTGCTGTGCGGGATCCCAAGCAACATCATGCTGGCGAAGATCGGCGCCCGGCGCTGGATCGCCGGGATCATGGTGGTGTGGGGGATCGCGTCTACCTGCACCATGTTCGCCACCAGCCCGGAAACGCTCTATGTGCTGCGCATGCTGGTGGGCATTGCCGAAGCCGGCTTCCTGCCGGGGATTTTGGTCTATCTCACCTGGTGGTTCCCGGCCTATCACCGCGCCCGCGCCAATGCGCTGTTTATGATTGCCATGCCGGTAACCATGATGCTCGGCTCTATTCTTTCCGGCTACATCCTGGCGATGGACGGGCTGTGGAACCTGAAAGGCTGGCAGTGGCTGTTCCTGCTGGAAGGGTTGCCGTCGGTGGTGCTCGGCGTGGTGACCTGGTTCTACCTTAACGACACCCCGGATCAGGCCAGCTGGCTGGATGATGAAGAAAAGCAAACGCTGAAAACCATGATCGCCCGTGAGCAAGAGCTGGCGGTGGCGCATGCCGCCACGCCGCGTTCAACGCTACGTGAAGTCTTAACCCCGGCGGTACTGCTCTATACGCTGGCCTATTTCTGCCTGACGAACACGCTGAGTGCGATCAACATCTGGACGCCGCAGATCCTGCAAAGCTTCAACACCGGCAGCAGCAACATTGTGATCGGCCTGCTGGCGGCGATCCCGCAGTTTTGCACCATCCTCGGCATGATCTGGTGGAGCCGTCGCTCTGACAGGCTGAAAGAGCGAAAAAAGCACACCATCCTGCCGTATCTCTTCGCGGCGGCGGGATGGATGCTGGCCTCGGCCACCGATCACAGCCTGATCCAGCTGCTTGGCATCATCATGGCCTCAACCGGATCGTTTACCGCCATGGCGATATTCTGGACCACGCCGGATCAGGTTATTAGCCTGCAGTCCCGTGCGGTGGCGCTGGCGGTGATCAACGCTATCGGCAACGTCGGATCCGCCGTCAGTCCGCTGCTGATCGGCATTCTGCGTGATGCCACTGGCAGCTTCAGCTCCGGGCTGTGGTTCGTCGCCGGGCTGCTGGTATTAGGTGCGCTGGTGCTGACGCGGATCCCGATGACCCGGCAGGAGAGCCTCGGGCGCGATCCGGGTATGGCGGCACAGAAGATCCACTGAGGAACCGCTATGTGCCAGAGCCCCGTCGCCAATATCGACATCAGCAAAGAGTATGACGAAAGTCTGGGCACCGACGATGTGCACTATCAGTCGTTCGCCCGCATGGCGGCCTTTTTTGGCCGCGACATGCAGGCGCATCGTCACGACCAGTATTTTCAGATGCACTTTCTTGATACCGGACAGATAGAGCTGCAGCTCGACGATCATCGCTATTCGGTGCAGGCACCGCTGTTTGTCATCACGCCGCCCTCGGTGCCGCACGCGTTTATCACCGAATCCGACAGCGATGGTCACGTTCTGACGGTGCGCGAGGATCTGATCTGGCCGCTGCTGGAGGTGCTCTACCCCGGCACGCGGGAAGCGTTTGGTCTGCCGGGGATCTGCCTGTCGCTTGCCGATAAGCCCGGCGAGCTGGCGGCGCTCAGGCACTACTGGCAGCTGATTGCCCGGGAATCCACAGCGCAACTTCCCGGGCGCGAGCATACTCTGGCTCTGCTCGCGCAGGCGGTCTTTACCCTGCTGCTGCGTAACGCCAGGCTCGACGACCACGCCGCCAGCGGCATGCGCGGCGAACTAAAACTGTTCCAGCGCTTTACCCAGTTGATTGACACCCACTATCACCAGCACTGGACGGTGCCGGACTACGCCTGCGAGCTACACCTGACCGAATCCCGCCTGACCGATATCTGCCGCCGCTTCGCCAACCGCCCGCCGAAGCGGCTGATCTTCGACCGCCAGCTGCGCGAAGCCAGACGGCTGTTGCTCTTCTCCGACACTACGGTCAGCGAGATTGCGTGGCAGCTGGGCTTTAAAGATCCGGCCTATTTCGCCCGCTTTTTCAACCGCCTGACGGGCTGCTCGCCCAGCGCCTATCGGGCGCAAAAAGTACCGGTTTCCCCTGTTCCCCTCACCCCTGCCCTCTCCCAACGGGAGAGGGAGTAACCGTCCCCTCTCCCGTTGGGAGAGGGTTAGGGTGAGGGAAATCACACTCTGCGATCTCTCGCGAAAAGTACCTGCCGTTGTCCCAATCGTCCCTTCACGTTCCGCCCCTCTCACGCTTCAATTAAACAACAAAAACAAAACATAAATTTAACAAACCAATTCCGATACGAGGTCCCTATGAAACCTGAAGCATTCCGCGCTGATACCAAACGCCCGTTAACCGGTGAAGAGTATTTAAAAAGCCTGCAGGATGGCCGCGAGATTTATATCTACGGCGAGCGCGTTAAAGACGTCACCACCCATCCGGCGTTTCGCAATGCGGCGGCCTCCATCGCGCAGATGTACGACGCGCTGCACAAACCGGACATGCAGGACACGCTGTGCTGGGGCACCGACACCGGCAGCGGCGGTTACACCCACAAGTTCTTCCGCGTGGCGAAAAGCGCCGACGACCTGCGTCAGCAGCGGGACGCCATCGCCGGGTGGTCTCGCCTGAGCTACGGCTGGATGGGCCGCACGCCGGACTACAAAGCCGCGTTCGGCTGCGCGCTTGGCGCAAACCCGGCCTTCTACGGCCAGTTCGAGCAGAACGCCCGTAACTGGTACACCCGCATTCAGGAGACCGGTCTGTACTTTAACCACGCTATCGTCAACCCGCCTATCGACCGCCACAAACCGGCGGACGAGGTGAAAGACGTCTATATCAAGCTGGAAAAAGAGACCGACGCCGGGATCATCGTCAGCGGCGCGAAGGTGGTGGCGACCAACTCGGCCCTGACCCACTACAACATGATCGGCTTTGGCTCCGCACAGGTGATGGGCGAAAACCCGGACTTTGCGCTGATGTTCGTCGCGCCAATGGACGCCGAAGGGGTGAAGCTGATCTCCCGCGCCTCCTACGAGATGGTGGCTGGTGCCACCGGCTCGCCGTACGACTACCCGCTCTCCAGCCGTTTTGACGAGAACGACGCGATCCTGGTGATGGATAATGTGCTGATCCCATGGGAAAACGTGCTGATCTACCGCGATTTCGATCGCTGCCGTCGCTGGACCATGGAAGGCGGTTTTGCCCGCATGTACCCGCTGCAGGCCTGCGTGCGTCTGGCGGTGAAACTCGACTTCATCACCGCCCTGCTGAAAAAATCGCTGGAGTGTACCGGTACCCTGGAGTTCCGCGGTGTGCAGGCGGATCTCGGGGAAGTGGTGGCCTGGCGCAATATGTTCTGGGCGCTGAGCGACTCCATGTGCTCCGAAGCCACGCCGTGGGTGAATGGCGCGTACCTGCCGGATCACGCGGCGCTGCAAACCTACCGCGTAATGGCGCCAATGGCCTACGCGAAGATCAAGAACATCATTGAACGTAACGTCACCAGCGGGCTTATCTATCTGCCGTCCAGCGCGCGGGATCTGAATAACCCGCAGATCGACCAGTATCTGGCGAAATATGTGCGCGGCTCCAACGGGATGGATCACGTTGAACGCATCAAGATTTTGAAGCTGATGTGGGATGCCATCGGCAGCGAGTTTGGCGGCCGTCACGAGCTGTATGAGATCAACTACTCCGGCAGCCAGGATGAAATTCGCCTGCAGTGTCTGCGTCAGGCGCAGAGCTCCGGCAACATGGACAAAATGATGGCGATGGTCGACCGCTGTATGTCCGAGTACGACCAACACGGCTGGACGGTGCCACACCTGCACAACAACAGCGATATCAACATGCTGGACAAGCTGCTGAAATAACGCAGCGGGAGGTTTCAATGCATTCAGATGAACAACGCCTGCGTTTTCGCGACGCCATGGCCAGCCTGTCGGCCGCGGTGAATGTCATCACCACCGAGGGCGATGCCGGACGCTGTGGGATCACCGCCACCGCCGTCTGCTCGGTTACCGATTCCCCGCCGTCGGTCATGGTCTGTATCAACGCCAACAGCGCCATGAACCCGGTGTTCCAGGGCAACGGCAGACTGTGCGTGAACGTGCTCAACCACGAGCAGGAGATCATGGCCCGCCACTTCGCCGGGATGACCAGTATGGCCATGGAGGAGCGCTTTACCCTCTCCTGCTGGCAGAAAGGTCCGCTGGCGCAACCGGTACTGAAAGGGGCACTGGCAAGTCTGGAAGGCGAGATAAGACAGGTGCAAACCATCGGCACGCATCTGGTTTATCTTGTTGAAATTAAAAACATCATTCTCAGTGAAGAGGGGCACGGCCTGATCTATTTCAAACGCCGTTTCCACCCAGTCATGATGGAGCCGGAAGCGGCTGTCTGATCCCTCCTCGCGCTGGCTATGCTTCGGCCAGCGCGGCTTTCTGCAAAAATTCCTAAGGTTTCCGCTAAATCACGCCGTTATATAACCATAAGAGAAATTTTCTGTGCCTGAATACTGACATTTTGTGTCAGTGCTATCCGCATCATTCAGCGCATACCCTAATATACAGGAAGACCTTATGGCTAAAACGACGCGGAGCCGCTCGGCTGAACGTCTGGTCGATATTCTCCTTGAGCTACATTTAAACGGTGTGATAAACCGCAGTGCGCTAATGGAGAAATTTAATATTACCGAGCGTACCGTCTACCGGGATTTAAATGCCCTCTCCCCGATTGTTGAACACACCGGAAACGGGTTATATCGTCTGATCCATTCCGCACAATCTCCCGGCGGACAAGGATTACACCATACCCTTGCTAACTTCCTGAATGCTGATAGCTTTTTCCCTGAAAGAAATGCGGAATTTTGGGAGAAACTCGAAACCCGCGTTGACGATAATCATATTCTTATTCTGGCCAACGAGGCGGAACACACGGTGGAACGTGATATTCGTCGCCATTTATCGAACATCGAAAAATCGATTAAAAACTGTAATGTTTGTCAGATCGTTTATAAAGGCAAAACCCGCCTGATTCATCCCTATAAACTCATTAACAAAAAAAATATATGGTATTTACAAGCCACCGAAAATAGCCAGTTAAAATCCTTCTCATTGAGTCAGATTCGCTGGCTCGATATTCAGAAAACCACCTTTACGCCGGATGAGCATGTGATCGGGCTGCTGGAAAAAAGCCTCGACCCGTGGGTATCGGAAAATACTTTCGAGGTGAAAATATTTATCAGAGATAATATTTCACATTACTTCCTGCGCCGCGATCTCCTGCCGGCGCAAGAGCTGCTGGGGGAGCAACAGGACGGGGTCACGCTGCGCTGTCAGGCGGCCCATGAGAATCAGATCCTGCCGCTGCTGTTCTACTGGTTACCCAACATTCAGATCCTGGAGCCTGCCTGGCTGAAGGAGAAGCTGGTTAAAACGCTGGAAGGCTATCTGGCGGGGAGCACCGCCCCGGTAACCGGGTGATCTGTATCACATTATTTCTGCCGCTGGCGGCGAGCCTGAACCACTCGCCGCCCCCTTTGACCGCTCACCTGGCACTTTCAACCACTTACCCATTTTCCCGCCTTTACGCGCGCAACCTTCTGGCACGATCGCAGCAGCATTACTCAATACCTCCTCACAACGAACCCTGACCCTTTTTTCTTTACATAAAAAACCAGGTCTTACTATGGATACTAAAAAACTACTGAAGCACGTGCCCTGGGCCTTACTCGGGATCCTCGGCGCTTTCTGTCTGGCGGTTGTCGCATTACGCCGGGGCGAACACGTAAGCGCCCTGTGGATCGTGGTGGCGTCGGTTTCCGTCTATCTTGTGGCTTATCGCTACTACAGCTTATACATTGCGCAGAAGGTCATGAAGCTCGACCCGACGCGTGCCACCCCGGCAGTCATTAACAATGACGGCCTGAACTATGTGCCAACCAACCGCTATGTGCTGTTTGGTCACCACTTTGCCGCTATTGCAGGCGCTGGCCCGCTGGTCGGCCCGGTACTGGCTGCCCAGATGGGCTACCTGCCTGGCACCCTGTGGCTGCTGGCCGGCGTGGTGCTGGCGGGTGCGGTGCAGGACTTTATGGTGCTGTTTATCTCTTCTCGCCGTAACGGTGCCTCTCTGGGTGAGATGGTCAAAGAAGAGATGGGCCGCGTGCCGGGTACCATCGCGCTGTTCGGCTGCTTCCTGATTATGATCATCATCCTCGCGGTGCTGGCATTAATCGTGGTGAAAGCGCTGGCGGAAAGTCCGTGGGGGGTCTTCACCGTCTGCTCTACCGTGCCGATTGCGCTGTTCATGGGGATCTACATGCGCTTTATCCGCCCGGGTCGCGTGGGCGAAGTGTCGGTAATCGGTATTGTGCTGCTGGTGGCCTCTATCTACTTTGGTGGCGTGATTGCGCATGACCCATACTGGGGCCCGGCGCTGACCTTCAAAGACACCACCATCACCTTCGCGCTGATTGGTTACGCGTTTATCTCCGCGCTGCTGCCGGTCTGGCTGATTCTGGCCCCGCGTGACTACCTGGCGACCTTCCTGAAAATCGGCGTGATTGTCGGTCTGGCGATCGGCATACTCCTGATTAACCCGGATCTGAAAATGCCCGCGGTGACCCAGTACATCGACGGTACCGGTCCACTGTGGAAAGGGGCTCTGTTCCCGTTCCTGTTCATCACCATTGCCTGCGGTGCGGTATCTGGCTTCCATGCCCTGATCTCATCCGGTACTACGCCTAAGCTGCTGGCGAACGAAAAAGACGCGCGTCTGATCGGTTACGGCGCCATGCTGATGGAATCCTTCGTGGCGATCATGGCGCTGGTTGCTGCGTCCATCATCGAACCGGGTCTCTACTTCGCGATGAACACCCCGCCGGCGGGCCTGGGCATCACCATGCCAAACCTGCATGAGATGGGCGGTGACAATGCGGCGCTGATCATGGCGCAGTTGAAAGACGCCAGCGCCCACGCGGCGGCGACCGTCAGCTCCTGGGGCTTTGTGATTTCGCCTGAACAGATCATGCAGACCGCGAAAGACATCGGCGAACCGTCCGTGCTGAACCGCGCCGGTGGCGCACCGACGCTGGCGGTAGGTATCGCACACGTGTTCCACAAAGTGCTGCCGTGGGCGGACATGGGCTTCTGGTACCACTTCGGTATTCTGTTCGAAGCGCTGTTCATCCTCACCGCACTGGACGCCGGTACCCGTGCAGGCCGCTTTATGCTGCAGGATCTGCTGGGTAACTTCGTGCCATTCCTGAAGAAAACCGACTCTCTGGTGGCGGGCGTGCTGGGTACCGCGGGCTGCGTTGGCCTGTGGGGTTACCTGCTGTATCAGGGCGTTGTTGACCCACTCGGCGGTGTGAAGAGCCTGTGGCCGCTGTTCGGTATCTCTAACCAGATGCTGGCCGCCGTTGCCCTGGTGCTCGGCACCGTGGTACTGGTGAAGATGAAACGCACCAAATACATCTGGGTCACCGTGGTGCCTGCACTGTGGCTGCTGCTCTGCACCACCTGGGCGCTGGGTCTGAAACTGTTCAGCGCCAACCCGCAGCTGGAAGGTTTCTTCTTCATGGCTAACCAGTACAAAGCGAAAATTGCCGCCGGTGGCGCGGATCTCACCGCTCAGCAGATTGCCAACATGAACCATATCGTGGTGAACAACTACACCAACGCGGGTCTGAGCATTCTGTTCCTGGTGGTGGTGTACAGCATTATCTTCTACGGCATCAAAACCTGGATGAAAGTGCGTAACGCTGAAGGTCGTACGGACAAAGAGACCCCGTACGTGCCGGTGCCGGAAGGCGGCGTGAAGACCTCTTCGCACCATTAATCCGCAATCCTCCCCCTCTCCCTTTGGGAGAGGGCTGGGGTGAGGGGAACACAAGCCCAGCGGACTCACATCGCCGGGCTTTTTCTTATCAGGACAGGTTATGTTTGGTAACTTAGGCGAAGCAAAAAAATACCTCGGTCAGGCAGCGAAAATGCTGATTGGCATTCCGGACTATGACAACTACGTTGAGCATATGAAAACCAACCATCCGGATAAGCCTTACATGACCTACACTGAATTCTTCCGCGAGCGTCAGGAAGCGCGCTACGGCGGAAGTGGAGAAGGCGGCGTCCGCTGCTGCTAAAGGAGAGACCATGACCCCGATTGCCGTCACCCTGTTGACCGGTTTCCTCGGCGCCGGTAAAACCACCCTGCTGCGCCACATTCTGAACGCGCAGCACGGTTTCAAAATTGCCGTGATCGAAAACGAATTCGGCGAAGTCTCCGTTGACGACCAGCTGATTGGCGATCGCGCCACGCAGATCAAAACCCTGACCAACGGTTGCATCTGCTGTACCCGCTCTAACGAGCTGGAAGATGCCCTGCTGGACCTGCTCGACAGCCGCGATCGTGGGGACATCCACTTCCACCGCCTGGTGATTGAATGCACCGGCATGGCCGATCCCGGCCCGATTATTCAGACCTTTTTCTCGCATGACATCCTTTGCCAGCGCTACCTGCTGGACGGCGTGATTGCCCTGGTCGACGCGGTTCACGCCGAAGATCAGATGAACCAGTTCACCATCGCCCAGTCTCAGGTGGGTTACGCTGACCGTATTCTGCTGACCAAAACCGACGTGGCAGGCGAGAGCGAAAAACTGCGCGAGCGCCTGGCACGTATCAACGCCCGCGCACCGGTTTACACCGTGACGCACGGCGATATCGACCTGTCTCAGCTGTTCAACACCAACGGTTTTATGCTGGAAGAGCATGTCACCTCAACACCGCGTTTTCACTTTATGGCGGATAAGCAGAACGACGTGGCGTCGATTGTGGTGGAGCTGGATTATCCGGTGGATATCAGCGAGGTCTCCCGCGTGATGGAGAACCTGCTCCTGTCGTTTGCCGATAAGCTGCTGCGCTATAAGGGCATGCTGTGGATCGATGGCGAACCAAACCGCCTGCTGTTCCAGGGCGTACAGCGGCTGTACAGCGCGGACTGGGACAGACCCTGGGGCGACGAGACACCGCGCAGCGTGATGGTGTTTATTGGCATCCAGTTGCCGGAAGAGGAAATCCGGGCGGCGTTTGCGGGTCTGCGGAAATAAGATAATTCAGGGTCACATACAAGTGACCCTGTTTAACCTAACGATCAAGGTTTGCAAAATTTTTATTCTTTGCACTCTGACAGAGAAGTAAGACTACTGCACAAGCACCAATCACCATAGCCGTATTTCGTTGAATGAGCAGGACATCAGTGAGTCCCATCAAGAGTAGCGCTGTAATATAAAGCAGCAATCCAGAATTTAATCGGTTATTTTTTACAAATGATGCCACGACGCCACTAATATAGAATAAAACCAGAGAAAAAACTCCAAAAACCCCTTGCAAACTAAAGCTTTCAATTATTTCATTATGAAAATGATACTTAATAACTCTGATTGCCTCTCGACTTTTGTAATTTTCCGAAATATATAGCTTTGCTTTATTATAACGATCTTCAGCATCCTGACCAAAAAGAGAAACGCTTGCTACATGAAATCCTGCATCGAGCATTACAAAACGTGCTCCCAATGATGTATTAGCATTATCGTTTTGAAGTTGCTGTATATTATCATATGCCTCTACAATTCTTTTTTGCATCTTATAGGCTATGCCACATCCAATAACCGATATCGTCAATACAGCCAGACACCAATATCGAAATTTTACGTTTCTAAGCTCAATACAGGCAAAAACGCAGCATACAATAAAAAAAGTACCTATGGCACCACGGGTTTCAGTCATTAATAACAAATAAGAAAACACAATAAATGTTACCGCAAAACTTAACATCCGCCACGACGGATTTGCGATAGTTTTTTTTAATAAAGACATGCAAACTATTGACTGAATAACCATTATATAAGCAGTTGTTGTTGCCGCATCGGCCAAAAGTTTGATTCTATTTACACCTATAGCTTGTTGTTGATAACCGAACCAAACTGTAATTATACCTAACACGAGGCTAATGCAAGCAGCAAATTTCCAAGTTTGAACAGTTATCTCGCTAACAGATTTAAGCAAATAAAAAGCTATTAGACCAGCCAGGATAAGCAACTTTCCACCAGCATAGTAATTATCCTTTATATCTTGCAAATGCGCTGACGAATAACTTATAGACCATATCAACTTACTGGCCCCAAGAAGCACAATACTTAATATAAAAGCCATAGCTATTCTATTATTAAACAACCACTGACGAAAGTGGTTCCAACTTTCCAACAAAACAAGTCCCAAAATAGAAAGATAGCAACTAATATAGAATAGTTTTCTTGGATATGCCTCTATGAAAAGATCGCTACCAATAGAAAACACAATAAGAATGAAAATAAGATTTACGTTTAACTTTTTAATATACGCACGACTTAACATGACTTTTTTGCCTTCTTTTCAAGGAGACGTACAAAATGATATTTAATAAAAATATAGAAAGCCTCAACAAACTGTTTTTTGATAAGGAGCATTTTATAGTATTTCTTTAATTCTTTAGCACAACGTGGTTCAACATCCGCAACATCACGCCAGGGGGATAATTTTTTATACTTGCGATAGTGAGCACTAATATTCTGTTGATTCCAAAGTTGCCATGGTTTATCACTACCAACATAATGCAGAAAAATTGTTTCTTGAGGTGGTTCACACATAAAATCTGCACTCTTATGCCCCGTCTTAATTTGCCGATTATATTTTCCATCAACAAACATAACTCTTTTATGTAGAACAACATTTAGGGCATCCTGATCAAAATACTTAAATTCAGATCTCCTTTCCAACAAACACTCAATAACTTTTTGCGAAATATTGTTTTCATTCCAATTCAGAGCATCGATATAGAGCATACCCGAGTTAAAATAATCGCCATACGAAATATTAATAGATTTTGATAATAGCAATTGCTGCTCTGGTTCCTTGACTGCGCAACAAATATGATCTTGAGGTTTATAGTCCTCTAATAAATCAGAAATGCTATTCAATGCTACAATATCAGCGTCAATATATAATAAATATCGATAATTTTTAATTAAATATGGAGCTAAAAGACGAAAATAAATTGCAACAGGGAAAACTGATGTCTTAGGCAAAATAGTCAGCGTTTCAGCAGAGATGATAATAATCGTAAGCGCATGCTGCGTATTTTCTATGACGGATTGCAACCTGGCAAATTCAACCTCATTATTTTGATCAGTAATAATGAAAAAATGTAACGTTTTTTCCGGTGTATTTTGAACTATAGATAACAACGAAATCCCACAGTGCATCAAAAAATTGCCATCAACGCCATAAACAACTGCAGAGTACGGGACTTCAGTATCTAAATTAAAATCCAATATTTGCAAGTTCAATAAAGATTCGTTTAAATTAAGAGTAGTCGGATTCATAATTATCTATATAGTTCAAAAATACTTATAATACATACGATAACAAATTATAAGTTTCTTCCCCAGTACTTTCTCTATTTTGTTTAAAAAACAGGCTAAGCCTAAGAAGTATAAAGAAAATTTAATCATATCCATATGAAAAGTAAATAAAAAAGCACTGCAATCACTTTCACATAACTGTAGTGCTTTAGTACTTCATGGCTGGTGGATTACAGCAAGCCGCTCGTTTTCAATCCAACGCCTCCGGCAGCGTCACAATCCACAGCTCACTGTCAGACTCCGGTTTCTCCAGCGGCTTCACGCTGAGGGTCGTCTCAACCGGCTTATCATCCAGCGTCAACTTTCCTTCTGCGTTCACCCGATAATCCTTGAGCTTCTTGCCCTCGACCGGATGTTGCATCGCCACTTTCACGCCAAAGTCGTTATCGTTCGCCACCGCCAGCGTTTTGCTGTCGATCAGCGCCAGCCCTTCGGCCTTTTCCTGCTGCCAGCCCAAGGCGCGCAGATCAACAACCTGCGTTTTCTGCGCAAGGGTAATGCCGCGCTGTGCCAGAGTTTTTTCATCATCAAACTCTGGATATTCGCCCGGCTTGTCGAAGCCTGACAGGTCGCTCGCCTTACTGAGATCGACCTTGTAAATCAGGTTACGCATTCCGTCGTTTTTATCACTTCCCTGTTCGATCAGCAGGATGTTCTGGTTATCGAGCGCCACGATGTCGCCGATTTTAGCGTCGCTGTTTTTGCTGTAGGCCGCGCTGTCGATGGGATAACCGTACATCGCGGTTTTTCCGCTTGCCGGGTCGAAGCTCACCAGACGCGTAAACAGCGCCTTTTTCTTGCTCTTGCCGTCGATATCCAGCGTACTTTGCACGGCAGCAATAATGCGCCCGTCCGGCATACGGGTGAGGCCCTCAAAGCCCCGGTTCGCCTGACGCCATTTGAGGATATTTGGCAAACCGTCCGCAATCGTTTTTTCCCCTTCCGCCGCCTGCGGGCCGTGGATCGCCAGGATTTTCCCTTTACTGTCGATGTTAATCAGGAACGGGCCATACTCATCGCACAGCCAGAAACCGCCTTTACCGTCCGGGGTGATACCTTCCGTATCCAGCCCGCGATTATCCCCCTTCAGCCTCTTTAGCGTGTCGCTGAAGGCCACTTCATTGGTGGAGCCAATCACGTCGCTTTGCAGCGGCAGCCCGTTAATCTCGCCCTTATCGTCATGCAAAGGACGGGCATCAATGGCCTCCGCTTTGCCGTTTTGAACACGAATCGTCATCAGCAGCGGCGCGAAATCTGGCGTAACGAAAATTTTGGCTTCGTTTTTACCCACTTTCGGTGAATCCGCGTTCGGACCGCGATCGGTAATGGTGGCGAAGGTCAGGGCATTGCCCTGTTTACCGGTAAACAGCAGACCAGAACCTATCCCAACCGGAAGGCCGTTCGGGAAGGCACTGGCAAACGCGCCGGTGTAGTTGACGTGCGTACCTTCAGGAAAACTGACGACATAGCGCTTAGCCGTAGGCTGCACCGCGAGGGCCGAGAAAGAGAGCGCACAACCGATTAGCACAGGAATAATTTTTCTTTTCATATTGTTAGCATCCATAAAGTGAAGCTCACACCGTAAAGAAGAAACGTGTCAGGAAAATGACATCGAATGGCAACATTGCGCGGGCCGGAGCGCTAAAGAAATGTAAAGCTCTGTTGTTATATGTAACAGTGGAAACATTTCTGGAAATTATTAGAAACCCAATTAATTCGCTGCGAACCACTCTTTCTGCTCTCGTTCAGATTATGTTTAGCTAAAAAAATAAACACTTTCTAAACGCCAAATCATTACCCGTTGACGGCCTCGCAACCCAACACTCTCGCAACACCTCCAAATTAAAAAATTAACAAACTCAGCATAAAACGGCGACTTTCATCACATTTGCAGTCATTAACATCGCTTGTTAAGGTGCGCCCAGATTAAATTGATGACGAGGCATATGAGATGAAAAAACTGAATATCCTTCTTTTGACTGCGTTGACTGCTGTATCAGGTTCCGCACTGGCTCTGGGTGGCAGCGTTGAGCAGGGTAAAAACTTCACCAACCTCAACCTGGAGATGGGTAAATCCTCATCCGGCCTGTATGTGGAAAGCAACTGGCTGAAAAACACCGATGACGGTACGCAGACCGGCGGTGTGGGGGCGGGTTATAACCTGGGTCTTGGCCCGGTCATGCTGAACGCGGGCGCAAAAGCTATCTATATCGGCCCGAAAAAAGGCGATAACGGCGTGGCGTTCCCGATTGGCGGCGGCGTAAACGTTGCCCTGACCGACAGCATTCATCTGTATGGTGAAGGCTACGTGGCACCAGAAGGGATGAACAACAGCGTGAAAAACTACGTTGAAGCCAACGGCGGCGTAAGCTGGACGCCAGTTACACCTGTGACCCTGAAAGTGGGTTACCGCCACGTGAGCGTTGATGGTAAAGACGGTCGTCCAGGCCACACCCTGATTGACGGTGCCTATGTTGGCGGTGGAGTCACCTTCTGATGAAACACCGCATTACCGCGCTTTGCGTTCTGAGCCTCACGTTTCTGCTCACCGGCTGCGTCCAGTACAAATGGGTGAAACCGGGCGTCAGCGACGCTGAAATGAACAAAAAGCTCACTGAATGTGAAGCGCAGGCGCTGATCGATCTGCCCCCGGATAACGTCGTGACCGGTTCGGACTCGGAAAAAACGGATCTGAAGAACAAGAAAAAGGATATTTCCACGAGCTACACGGTTGAAGACGCCAATGAGGATCGCAGGGCGACCCTCGTAGACAGCTGTATGTTCAAAAGCGGCTGGGATAAAATTGAAGTGCAATAATCTCTAAAAACCTGCCGGCTGGCAGGTTTTTTATTACCGCTTACTTACGCACCACCACCAGCTTCTGGTTTACAAACTCTTTGATCCCCAGATCCGACAGCTCGCGTCCGTAACCGGAGCGCTTCACGCCGCCGAACGGCAGCTCTGGCGCGGTATCGGTGAGCCAGTTGATATACACCATCCCGGTCTCAATACGCGACGCCATTTTCTTCGCGCGTTCAATATCCTGACTGAACACCGCACCGCCCAGTCCGTAGTGAGAGTCGTTCGCCAGGGCGACCGCCTCGTCATCGTTTTTCACCACATATATCTGCGCCACCGGGCCGAAGAACTCCTCGAAGTACGCCGGGTTGTCGCGGGAGATATTCGTCAGGATCGTCGGCTCAAAGAAGCTCCCGTCGCGCTGCACCGGTTTACCACCATAGTGTAACGTCGCGCCCTTTTTCACCGCCTCGTTGACCTGTTTTGTCAGCGTTTCGAGCGCATCTTTAGACGACAGTGGCCCAAGCGTGGTGCTTTCATCCAGCGGGTCGCCAATTTTCACCTGCTTAAAGGCGTCGGTGAATTTGCTCAGGAAGGCATCGGCAATTTTCTCATGCAGGATAAAGCGCTTCGCTGCGGTACAGACCTGACCGGCGTTGTTGAGTCGCGCGTTCACGCCTGTCTTCACCGCTTTATCGAGATCCGCGTCGTCCAGCACCACGAAAACATCGTTACCACCCAGCTCAAGGGTGGATTTCTTGATGTGCTTCGCCGCCTGCGCGGCCACCACGCTGCCCGCTTTCTCAGAGCCGGTTAGCGCGGCCCCCTGTACGCGGTCGTCAGCGATGATGTTCGCCACCTGCTCAGACGAGATAAAGAGGTTGGTCCACGCCCCTTCCGGCGCCCCTGCCTCACGCACCAGATGGGCGAAGGTTTCGGCACAGTGCGGCACGATGCTGGCATGTTTAGCCAGAACCGGATTACCCGCCGCCAGGTTCGGTGCCAGAACACGCATCAGCTGATAATACGGGAAATTCCACGGTTCCACGGCCATCAGCACGCCGATGGGGTGATGCTCCACCCACGCTTCCCCGAGTTCAGACGGGTACTTCACCGGGGCCAGGAACTGCTTCGCGTTATCGGCATAGTAGCGGGCGATTTGCGCGCACAGCTTCACCTCGCCGCGGCTTTGTTCGATGAGCTTACCCATCTCCTGACTGGCAATTTTAGCCAGCTCCTCGGTGCGTTCGTCGATCAGGTCGGCAAGCTTATGCAGCACCGGCAGGCGCTGATCAATATCACCTTTCGCCCACTGCGAATGGTAAAGAGCGTCGGCCGCTTTCAGCGCCGCTTCGATATCCGCGTCGGTATGAGAGGGATATTCTTTGATGAGCTGGTTGGTGGCAGGATTTACTGTCTGATAAGCCATATCGAATCTCCATGTTTTACCGCTTAGGGTAGTAAGGGTAGACAACATGACGGGTGATGGACGTAAAGTTGGGTATATCCGGAAGGTTCTTAGTGGGGCCAGGGCATGGTATAAAAATGTTCCTGACAGGAGCGCCTATGACCCATACCCGACACATCCGCCAGACCTTTAACCGCCTTCCGGGCCTTGAGCTGCGCAGCACCTGGCAGAGTACCGTGGCGTATAAACGTCATTGTCACCCCCAACTCTCGATTGGCGCGATAGTGGAAGGCCAGACCTGCTGCCGGTGCAATGACACGCAGTACATCCTCCGCCCAGGCGATCTCATCGTGATCCCGGCGCATGTGCCGCACAGCTGCAACCCCGTTGCGGGACAGCCCCGCAGCTATCATATGCTCTATATCGACACGGATTATCCCCTGGCAGAACAGGTCATTCGCGACAGCACGCTGTTTGCTCTTTACCTGAACGTTGTTGAGAACATGTCGGCTAATTCCCTGAACATGCTGATTGCTGCCCTTCCGCGCTGCGCCAGCCGCACGGGTGAGCTACGCTCAACCAGCCAGCACATCCAGCAGGCGTTTCTTGCCGATTTAACCAGCCCGCCGTCACTCGACGACCTTGCCCACCGCTTCTCGCTGCGCAAAGAGACGCTGATCCGCACCTTCAGGCAGGATACTGGCCTCACGCCGGGCAGCTTTCTCAACATCTCCCGCGTGGAATACGCCAAAGCGCGGCTGCGCGCCGGGGATGATATTGCCGATGTCGGCTACCAGAGCGGGTTTGCCGATCAGAGCCATTTTCATAAGACCTTTGTAAGCTATACCGCCGCCACGCCGCGCCAGTACGCCACGGGCCGATCAATATCGGACAATAAATAGCGTTTGCATCACCGTAGTCTGACCTCGGTTTTTTACACAGAGGTTGCTATGGAACTGTTATTCCCTTCCGCTTTTCTCGCTCTGGCGCTGGCGCATTTTGTCGCCCTGTTAAGCCCGGGCCCGGATTTCTTCCTGCTGGTGGGCTACGCGGCGCGCTACCGGGTGCGCGGCAGCGCTGGATTGTGCATCGGCATCGCCGCGGGCAACGGGTTGTATATCCTTCTGGTGATTATTGGCTGGAGCGCGCTGCGCCAGTTTACGTGGCTGTTTACCCTTATCGAGCTTTGCGGGGCGCTGTACCTGCTGTGGATTGGCTCGCATCTGGTGCGCAGCCGCCCGCAAGCGCTGGCGCTGAATGAAACCCACCAGCGCTTCCCTTCACTGCGTAAGCAGATCCTGCTGGGACTTGGCTCGGCGTTGTTAAATCCAAAGAACGCCCTGTTCTATCTGGCGCTGATGACGGCGTTACTGGGGCCGGACGTCACGCTACTGCAGCAGGCGACCTGCGGTGTCTGGATGGTGATGGTGGTGCTGGTGTGGGATCTGGCGCTGGTATCACTGATGGGGCTGCCCGCGGTGCAACAGAAGCTCAGCCGTGCGCTGTGGCTGATTGAGCGCACGGCGGGGGTCGTGCTGATGGCGTTTGGTGGGTGGGTGCTGTGGCGGCTGCTATCAAATAGTGTTTTGCCCATATAGAAAACAACGCCTTCATTGCCTTACAAAATAAGTGACTTAGCTATTAGTATTTCTTCCCTGACGTGGCAAGCTAAAGTCACAGCAATCGTTAAGGGAACAACGTGAAAAATTACAAAGTCATCACGCCACTTTTTCCAACCTATGCGCAGGTTCAGGCAATGATGAAAGCCGTCTCCGGCTATTCAGTAAATTCTGTACGTAACATGATCAATGCAATTCAGGAACAAACCGGCACGCCGCAAAACCCGGTCGACTGGTCCGAACCCGATATGTGGATCAAGGAACGCCTGAAAGACGAAGACGCTGAGATCGCGCTGAAAATCTGGAACCAGGATAACCACATCCTCAATCCCCGTCATAGTTACGGTAGCTATTTGTTTCTTAACTCTTCTGTTTTCGAACTGATGGAAACGACGCCGAAAAATACCTGGGAACCCACCCAGCGCGGGCATCAATTCCTGAATGATGATGACGCCACACTACGCGCGCTGGACGATAAAGAAGGGTTGCTGCAACTTCTTGAACTGCTTGCTGGACGTGAAATGTCCCGTCGTGCTGACTTACTCCCGGAATGGCAGGCTTTTTTACATCAGCATTCAAAGTTCGCTTCTACCAGTTCCATCAAAAGCACGCTCTACTCGCGACTCTATAACCTGATCGATCGCGATATGGTCGCCCGGGAAGGGATGAGTTACTACATCACCGATAAAGGCCGGGCATGGCTAGCGAATGCGTTACCGGCCCGAAAAGCCGATCCGCGAAAAGAGCTTCTGGACGCGGTTAAGCGCTACAACCAGCAGCAAAAAGAACAGCTTCGCGAACAAATCAGCACCATGAATCCCTACAAGTTTGAGCATTTGATTGGTCAACTTCTGGAAGCAATGGGTTATGAACAGGTGGAAGTAACCAAAGCGTCGGGTGATAAGGGCGTCGACGTCGTCGGCAGAGTACAGGTGGGTATTACCACCATTACGGAAGTGGTGCAGGTTAAGCGTATGCAGAGCAATATTACCCGTCCTGTTATCGACCAGTTACGTGGTGCGTTGCCTTATCACAGCGCGATCCGGGGCACACTGATCACCACGGGGCGTTTTGCCGGGAACTGTGAAAAAGCGGCTCTGCATCCCGGTGCGGCTCCTATTACCCTGATAGATGGTGACCGACTGCTAGAACTGCTGATTGAGAATAATGTCGGCATTCGACGCAGCAACGCGGTCGAGCTGCTGGATGTGGATTTACAGCTTTTTGATGAGCTGGAAGAGGGATTAAAAGGCGAAATTTAACGTCTTAATCGCTACAATAGACGCCAAATTTTTCCTGATTGAGTTCATCATGGCCAAAGCACCAACAAAAAAAGCCAAAGCAAAGAAAGGCTTTGAAGACACATTATGGGATACCGCGAACCAACTTCGCGGTAGCGTTGAATCCTCCGAGTACAAGCACGTGGTACTGAGCCTCGTGTTCCTGAAATTTATTAGCGATAAATTTGAGTCTCATCGTAAGAAAATGCTCGCCGATGAAGAGCAAAAAATGTTTGTTGATATGGAAGTGTTCTATCAGCAGGACAACATCTTTTATTTGCCGGAAGAGGCCCGCTGGTCATTTATCAAAAATAATGCCAAGCAAGGCAACATCGCCGTTCTGATTGATACCGCCCTCTCCACCATTGAGAAGAACAACCCGACGCTGAAAGGCGCGCTGCCGGATAACTACTTCAGCCGTCAGGATCTGGAAACCAAGAAGCTGGCATCGCTGATCGACACTATCGACAACATCGAAACGCTGGCACACGAAACCGACGTTGAAGCGCTGTCGAAAGAAGATCTGGTCGGCCGCGTGTACGAATACTTCCTTGGCAAGTTTGCCGCCACCGAAGGCAAAGGCGGCGGTGAGTTCTATACGCCAAAGTGCGTGGTGACGCTGCTGACCGAAATGCTCGAACCGTTCCAGGGCAAAATCTATGACCCGTGCTGCGGCTCGGCGGGGATGTTTGTCCAGTCGGTGAAGTTTGTCGAAAGCCACCAGGGAAAAAGCCGCGATATCGCCCTGTACGGTCAGGAACTGACAGCCACTACCTATAAGCTGGCGAAGATGAACCTCGCGATTCGCGGCCTGTCCGCCAACCTTGGCGAACGTCCTGCGGATACTTTCTTCAGCGATCAGCACCCGGATTTAAAAGCCGACTACATTCTGGCAAACCCGCCGTTTAACCTGAAAGACTGGCGTAACGATGCCGAGCTGACCAACGATCCGCGCTTTGCAGGCTACCGCACGCCACCAACCGGTAACGCCAACTACGGCTGGATTTTGCATATGCTCTCCAAGCTGTCGGCCAATGGCACCGCCGGTTTTGTGCTGGCGAACGGTTCGATGAGCTCCAACACCAGCGGCGAAGGCGAGATCCGCGCGCAGATGATCGAAAACGATCTGATCGACTGCATGATCGCCCTGCCCGGCCAGCTGTTCTATACCACCCAGATCCCGGTGTGCCTGTGGTTTATGACCAAATCAAAGGCTGCCGATCCGGCCAAAGGTTACCGCAACCGTCAGGGCGAAACGCTGTTTATCGATGCACGTAACCTCGGCACCATGATGAACCGCACCACCAAAGAGCTGACGGCGGACGATATCGCCACCATTGCGGACACCTACCATGCATGGCGCAGCACGCCGGAAGAGCTGGCCGAACGCGTTAAGCGCGGCGACAGCAGGCTGGCGCAGTACGAAGACCAGGCCGGGTTCTGCAAGGTCGCGACTATTGCCGAGATCAAGGCTAACGACTATGTGCTGACGCCGGGCCGCTACGTCGGTGCTGCCGAGCAGGAAGATGACGGCGTGGCGTTTGAAACCAAAATGCGTGAATTGTCGCAGACGCTGTTTGCGCAGATGAAGCAGGCGGAAGAGCTGGATAAGGCGATTCGTCAGAACCTGGAGGTGTTGGGTTATGGGGAGTAAGTGGAAAACATCCTTTTTAACCGACCATTACAGCATTAGCTCTGGTCTTTCCAAACCAGCTAAAGATTTTGGTACAGGTTACCCGTTCTTATCTTTTAAGGATATTTTTTATAATTATTTTTTACCTGATTCACTCACGCAATTAGTGCAAAGTACAGATAAAGAAAGAGCCTCTTGCTCGGTAAGACGCGGGGATGTTTTTCTTACTCGTACAAGCGAAACGATGCATGAGCTGGGTATGAGTTCTGTAGCATTAAAAGATTATACAGATGCCACGTTCAATGGCTTTTGTAAAAGATTGCGCCCGAAGGAAACATCTGAATTAGAACCAGAGTATGTTGGTTATTACTTGCGTAGCCCTGTATTTAGACAGAGCATGCTTGCCTTTTCCACCATGTCAACCCGAGCTAGTCTTAATAATGAAATGATTAGTCGGTTGGAAATAAGTTATCCAGATCGTAAAATACAAAAAAAGATAGCAAACATCCTACTTTCTCTTGATGAAAAAATAGCAATATTAAGAGCAATCAACCAAACCCTGGAACAAATATCCCAAACCCTTTTCAAATCCTGGTTTGTGGATTTCGACCCGGTGATTGATAACGCGCTGGATGCGGGAAATTCGATCCCGGAAGCGCTGCAATCTCGCGCCGAGCTGCGTCAACAAGTACGAAATAGTGCAGATTTTAAACCACTTCCTGCGGATATTCGTGCACTGTTTCCTTCTGAATTTGAAGAAACAGAGTTGGGTTGGGTGCCAAAAGGTTGGGATATCGTAAAAACTGAAGATATTGCTATAAAAATTGGCATGGGGCCGTTTGGTTCAAATATTAAGGTATCAACCTTTGTTGATTCTGGTGTTCCAGTTATTAGTGGCCAACATCTTAAGGCAATTCTTATGATTGATGGCGATAATAATTTCATAACTTCTGAACATGCAGAGAAACTTAAGAATTCAACTGTTTATAAAAAAGACATTATTTTCACTCATGCTGGGAACATTGGACAAGTCTCTATAATCCCTGATGACTCTGAATATGACAACTATATTATTTCCCAACGTCAATTCTATTTACGTGTAAACGAATCGAAATCATCACCTTACTATTTGATTCACTATTTTAGATCGGAGCACGGGCAACATGCTTTGTTATCTAATGCTTCTCAAGTTGGGGTACCCTCTATTGCACGACCTTCAACTCATTTAAAAAATATTGCCTTTTTGAATCCATCAAAACCCTTGCTTGAAAAATTTGATAAATTTTGCGTTCCGTTATTTAAGCAATTTAACCATAATAGAAAATGTAGCATTTCATTAACCACCCTCCGCGACACCCTGCTCCCCAAACTCATCTCCGGCGAGCTGTCCCTGGAGGATCTCCCCGACCTCATCAAACAAACCGAAGCCGCATAATGCATTTTTGCCCCTGTAAAATCAGGGGCTTTCTGGTAAGGTTTTCTCTTATTACAGGAACCCTTACCAGAAAACCAGCCAGGGCCGGAGCGGGATATGAGTCTCTCATTCAGTGAAGCGAAGTTAGAACAGGCAATAATTGAACTGTTACAGGAGCAGGGTTACCCGCACCTGACAGGCGACAATGTGCCACGTTCCAGCCTCGATCAGGTGATTATTGAAGAGGATCTCCGCCATTATCTCGCTGCTCGCTATCAGGCCGACGGTATAACGGAAGACGAAACCCAGCGGCTGATCAAACAGTTCACTACCCTGCCCGCTTCCGATCTCTACGAAAGTAATAAGACCTTTTGCACCTGGCTGGCAAATGGCTTCCTGTTTAAACGCGACGATCGCCAGCAGAAAGATCTCTATATCGAACTGCTCGATACCCGGCATCTGCCCGCCGCACTGCGTGAGCTATTCGATAGCGGAGAGGTGCCGCTGCAACAGGCAGCCGAAACGCCAGCAAGCTATCTTATCCAGCCGTTAAACCGCATTAAAATTGTTAACCAACTGACCATCACCGGCAAAGAAAACCAGCCGCGCATTCCGGATGCCATCCTGTATATCAACGGCCTGCCGTTGGTGGTGTTCGAATTTAAAAGCGCGGTGCGCGAGCAGGAAGCCAATATTGGCGACGCGTATAAACAGCTCTGTACCCGCTATCGTCGCGATATTCCTCAGCTGTTTGTCTATAACGCGCTGTGCATCATTAGCGACGGCGTCAATAACCGTATGGGCAACCTGTTCGCGCCGTATGAGTATTTCTATTCCTGGCGTAAAGTCACCGGTAATGAAAACCGCGAGCAGGACGGTATCCCTTCCCTGCACTCAATGATTCAGGGGCTGTTTCATCCGGTACGCCTGCTGGATGTGATTAAAAACTTTATCTGCTTCCCGGATAAAGCCAAACACGAAGTGAAAATCTGCTGCCGCTATCCGCAGTACTATGCGGCGCGCAAGCTGTACTACAGCATTGAGCGAGCGCGTAAACCTTACGGTAACGGTAAAGGCGGCACCTACTTTGGCGCCACGGGCTGCGGTAAAAGTTACACCATGCAGTTCTTAACCCGTCTGCTGATGAAAAGCGTCGAGTTTGCGAGCCCGACCATCGTGCTGATCACTGACCGTACCGATCTGGACGATCAGCTCTCCACGCAGATGTGTAATGCCAAAAATTATATCGGCGACGATACCGTGGAGCCCGTCACCAGCCGCGACGATCTGCGGGAAAAGCTGGCCGGTCGTAATAGCGGCGGCGTCTTCCTGACCACCATCCATAAATTTACTGAAGACACCGAATTGCTCTCTGAGCGAAGCAATGTCATCTGTATCTCTGACGAAGCGCACCGCAGCCAGGTCAATCTGGATCAGAAAGTGATCGTCGATAAAGAGAGCGGCAAGGTACGCAAGACCTGGGGCTTCGCCAAATATCTGCACGACTCGCTGCCAGCAGCCACCTATGTCGGTTTCACTGGCACGCCTGTAGACGCCACGCTGGATGTCTTCGGCGCGGTAGTGGACAGCTACACCATGACCGAATCCGTTCAGGATGAGATTACGGTACGCATTGTCTATGAAGGCCGGGCTGCAAAAGTGATCCTGGATGCCAGCAAGCTGGAAGAGGTTGAGAAGTACTACGAAGAGTGCGCTAACGCGGGCACCAATGAATGGCAGATTGACGAAAGTAAAAAAGCCAGCGCCACCATGAACGCGATCCTGGGTGATGAAGATCGCCTGAAGGCGCTGGCGGAAGACTTTGCTAAACATTATGAAAAACGCGTCGCTGAAGGCTCAACGGTGAAAGGTAAGGCAATGTTTGTCTGCGCCAGCCGGGAAATTGCCTGGGATTTATATCGTCAGTTGAAAGACTGTCGTCCGGCGTGGTTTGAGGTTAAACAGGCCCCTGAAGGGGTTGAGCTTACCGAGCAGGAGCAGAAAGAGCTGCCACCGTCCGAAATGGTTAAGATGGTGATGACGCGAGGTAAAGATGATAACGCCAAACTCTACGACCTGTTGGGCAGTAAAGGGTACCGTAAAGAACTCGATAAACAGTTCAAAAACGCGAAATCGAATTTCAAAATCGCTATTGTGGTCGATATGTGGCTGACCGGTTTCGACGTGCCGGAACTGGATACCATCTATATCGATAAGCCCCTGCAAAAACATAACCTGATCCAGACCATCTCCCGTGTTAACCGCAAGCTGGAAGGGAAAAGCAAAGGTCTGGTGGTGGACTATATCGGCATCAAGCGCCAGATGAACCAGGCACTGGCGATGTATTCCCGCATTGACGCCACCAACTTTGAGGACATCCAGCAGTCGGTTATTGAGGTGAAGAATCATCTCGACCTGCTGTCGCAGGTGTTCCACGATTTCGACAGCCGCGCTTACTTTTCGGGTGAGCCACAGGCCCAACTGGGATGCCTGAATCAGGCGGCTGAATTTGTCATGCGGACCCAGAAGATTGAACGTCGCTTTATGGGCCTGGTAAAGCGCCTGAAGGCGGCCTACGATGTCTGCTGCGGCAGCGAGGCGTTATCGCAGGCAGAGCGTGATCATATCCATTTCTATCTTGCCGTACGCTCCATCGTCTTTAAGCTGACCAAAGGTGATGCACCTGACGTTACCCAGATGAACGCCCGAGTGCGAGAGATGATTTCTGACGCATTAAAAGCTGATGGCGTGGAAGAGTTGTTTTTCCTGGGTGATAAGAAAGCAGAATCGATCGATATTTTCGACGAGGATTATCTTGCACGTATTAATAAGATCAAGCTGCCCGCAACAAAGATTCAGCTTCTGCAGAAACTGCTGGAGAAAGCCATCAGCGACTTTAAAAAGATTAACCAGCTTCAGGGGATCAACTTCACTCGCCGTTTCCAGTCCATTATGGACAGATATAACGAGCGCCGGGAAGACGACGTACTGAACGGTGAAGAGTTTGAACATTTCAGTCAGGAAATGACCGACATTATCTATGATATTAAAACCGAAATGGGCACTTATGCAGATTTAGGGATTGATATTGAAGAGAAAGCGTTTTACGACATCCTGGCGCATATGCGGGACAAGTATCAGTTTACCTATGAAGACGACAGAATGCTGGCGCTGGCAAAAGAGATGAAAGCAGTCGTTGATAACACGTCGAAGTATCCAGACTGGAGTAAACGTGATGATATCAAAGCCAAACTGAAGGTAGAACTCATCCTTCTGCTGCATAAACATAAATTCCCTCCGGTAGCCAACGATGAGATCTACTTGGGTGTATTGATGCAGGCAGAGAATTTTAAAGAAAATATGGGCTCGGTGAAGATGTAACTTCATAAATCATTTTGGCAAAGACTGTTCTTACGGTGCAACAATGATTATAAGGAGCATGTTATGGCAGAAGGATTAAAAATGTTTTACGCGCGTGATGCGCGCAATATACACTCTCATATTCCTGTAGCAGATATTAAAGAGAGTGAAAGAGACAGGCTGATATGTGAGTTCTGCCCCGCTAAAATTAGCTGGGTCAAGGCTCACAAACGTAACGGCAAGAATATTTCAGCGTTCTTACGTTTACAGAAAAACGAGGAACATACTTTCGATTGTAAAAACAGCGTCAAATCAGCAATCACTTCTCTTGTCGCTCATTCACAGAATATTGAAGACGGAAAACTTCTTCTCGAAGCGCAGGATTCAGCGTTTATCTTCCGAATGAACGTCCTTATTGAAGCCAGTGCAGCCCTAAGAAAAGCCAGTTTTACACCAGATGAAGAAGCCGATTCGGAAGAGAAAGCACGCAAGCGAATTCGATATAAGAAAACAGAAAAGCGTCTCGCTGATTACTTTAATACGGCTGCAGGCATTGCCAAAATCAGAGCAAAAATTGAGGAAAGTAGCGATAAGAAAACACTATCTGACCTGGTGAAGATAGATTATAACGGCAAGAAAATTAGCTGGAATGACTTTTTCTATGATGAAGACCGTTATCCCATCCTTTTTAAAAAAGCCGAGAAAATCGCTCATCCCGTCGCAATTCTTATTACTGTTAAACAAGCACAGAAACACATTAATACTGAAAGAGGCAGTTTCTGCTCCCTCAAAGGAGAGTTATGTACACTGGAGCATGAGGATAAAAGCAAAGAGTTTTTCGCTCCAGGTTTAACCTGTAACGATACTACCTTTTTTGAAAACCTCGGAGCTAAAGACGAGATTATCGTTATCGGTAAAGTACGTCCAACAATTAAGCAATGGGGTGAAGGGAAAATCTTTAAGAACTTAAACATTAATGTTTTCAATAAAAAACAAATTACACGGTTAAAAGATTGAAATACAGCAGACATTTCACCCTGGCTACGGGAAACCGTCTCTCTCCCGTAGCCAGTTAATCAAGCCCCTAACCGATAATCCCAGTCATCCGAATGAATAACGTTACCGTCACGGTAATGCCAGGTAATCTTTTCATAACGAAGCGAAACAAGCTCAAGATGCCCTTGTTTGTCATGGTAAGTATCTTTCACGTCATGCATCACTGAAAACACCGTGACGACCTTCACCACTTCCAGCGTTATCGTAAAATAGGTTTCTTCTTGCCCGGCATCATTGATTCTATACAGGTCGATAGTTGCTTTCCTGAGCGTGCCCCCCGTGCTCAATGCTTTATACAGGAGAACGCTAGAGGCATCAATTTCCTTCTCGATTAGAAATGGACGATGCTGCCGTTTGCTCAACATTCTGCCATTATGCAGATCAGAGTTATAGCTTACGTTATGATAGAGGCCTAAAACTTCAATCTGATTTTCACGGTCTTTAACTCTCACGCTACCTTTTATAATATTACCCGCATCGTCAATTAATGACATATATCCTGGAATGGCCATTTAAATATCCTTATCGAATGGAACAGAGTGTTCAACGGTTTCGATCATAACGGCGAGACATCTTTTACCCGCCGGATTTTTAATCTTAAACATCTCCCTGATTGAATCGACAATAAGTTTATTACTCTCTGCTTCTGTCTGGGGGAAATTGGCAAAAGCGCAAACCTGTTCAATAGTGAGTAACGGTTTATCGTCCTTTAAAATTGCCAAAACACCCGCTGGATTATGCGGGATGGCTTCAGAAAGTGCCGCCTTTAGATCTTCGGCCGTACTGGCATCGACCCCAGATTCAAGCTCACTCGCTACGACTAACCATTCCTGAGTTCCTTTACCGATCTCAGGAATAACATGATTCCACCATTCTGACCCACCGCTATCATTAGCATACAATTCTGCTACAACACGCCTTGCACCTTTATCGTTTATCATCTGGATAATCTGCGCTGGAGTGTAGCTTTTGGCCAGGAGAGTCATCGGGAAACACATGAATATTAGCGCAATCAAATACTTCATTACCGCACCACCAGTATTGTGTCACCCGACTCATAAATCATATGACGCTTATCCTGGCCGTTCATAATGATGCACCCTGCTGATGCAGAACCTGGTGGTTGACCTTTTTTATCTCCATGGATTTGAAAATGGTCTCTACCAAATGTATTGGTACCAGCAATAGGTTCAAGAATAATGGCTTCTGCGCTTTTATGGTTGTTCCACCCTGCGATAAAATAAATACCCCGTGGAATGGGCCCTTTGTTCCGTTGTCTCTCACACTCAGGCTTATCTTTCGACTCACCAGCACCGCTATAGCAGTTAGCAACAAATTCGCCATTGTGACTTAATACCCCTGTCGATACTTTGTATTCCCATGTCATTAATAACCCCTCCTTTCACGAATAGTTCTTTATCTTATGACTAACAAGAGAGTTAAATTTACCTCAACGGTCACAAAATCTTATACCCGAGAATAGAGGAGCACAAAAAACATAGAAAAATTAATAATAAATAATTCCAATGCATATATTTTTAATATAATAGCGGTCTGTTTACTCAATGAATACATCTTCCCCCCTTAACACCAGCTTTGCATTTTTGGTTCACTTACCTCTATCCTTAACCCATGGAAAAAATCGCTGAACTCAAACGCGCCAAGCTGCTGGCGCTGTCGCTGCTGCTGATTGCCGTCGCGGCGTTTATCACCACCCTGTTTCTGCCGCAAACCTTCTGGGTGCGCGGCGTGAAGGCCATTGCCGAGGCGGCGATGGTTGGCGCGCTGGCGGACTGGTTTGCGGTCGTCGCGCTGTTTCGCCGGGTGCCCATTCCGTTTATCTCGCGCCATACGGCGATTATCCCGCGCAATAAAGACCGGATTGGCGATAATCTCGGCCAGTTCGTGCAGGAGAAGTTTCTCGATACCCAGTCGCTGGTGGCGCTGATCCGCCGCTATGAACCGGCGCAGATGATTGGCAGTTGGTTCAGCAAGCCCGACAATGCCCAGCGTGTCGGGTTGCATCTGATGCAGGTGATGGGCGGTTTTCTGGAGCTGACCGATGACGGGCGCATTCAGCGCCTGCTCAAACGGGCGGTGCATAAGGCCATCGACAAGGTGGACTTCACCGAAACCAGCGCGGTGATGCTGGAGAGCATGACCCGTAACAATCGTCATCAGGCACTGCTGGACGCCATCATCAACCGGCTGATTACGCTTATCCAGCGGGACAGCACGCGGGAATTTATTGCCGACCAGATTGTCCACTGGCTCAAGACCGAGCATCCGCGCAAGGCGATGGTGCTGCCCACCGAGTGGCTGGGCGACCAGAGCGCGGAGATGGTGTCGAACGCGGTGAATACCCTGCTGGACGATATCAGCCACGACCGCACGCACCAGATCCGCCAGGCGTTTGACCGCGCCACGCTGAAGTTTATCGACAACCTGAAAAACGATCCGGAGATGGCCGCGAAGGCAGAGAACATCAAGCACTACCTGAAGAACGATGACGCGTTTAACCGCTATCTGGGTGAAATGTGGGCCGACCTGCGTCAGTGGCTGAAAGCGGATATGCAACGTGAGGATTCACGCGTGAAGCAGCGCATCGCCAACGCCGGGCTGTGGTTTGGCGAAACGCTGCTCGCTGACGCCAGCCTGCGGGCATCGCTGAACGAGCACCTGGAGCAGGCGGCGCACCGCGTGGCACCGGATTTCGCGGTGTTTCTCACTCGCCATATCAGCGACACGGTAAAAAGCTGGGATGCCAAAGATATGTCCCGCCAGATCGAGCTTAATATCGGCAAAGATTTGCAGTTTATCCGCGTCAACGGCACGCTGGTGGGCGGGACGATTGGTCTGATCCTGTTTTTACTCTCGCAGTTGCCCACTGTGCTTACGCATTAATCCGCTTTGGGTGGCGCAATGACGTAGCGCGTCGCCTCAAAGCGATTGAGGATCAAGTGCACCAGAAAAACCATCGTCAGCGTCGCCACCAGCGAAAAAGTGACGGACGTGATGCGATACAGATCGCTGAACACAAGGTCGCTGTCCGGGTGCATATTCTGCCCGAACATAATGCCGATGGTGGTAATACTGGAAAACCCCACTCCGGCACCGACTTTCTCCATCACATGCAGGCGCGCGCCAAACGCCAGACCGAGTCCGATCAGCGGCATCATCAGCAGCATATGGCTGCTGTGATCGTAGAGGATAAGCTGGACGACCAGAATATAGAGACAGCCCAGCACCACGCCGACCACGCGCCAGATAGAACTCATCACCGCGCCACGATAGTGCATCGGGAACAGAATCAAAATCCCCGCCATCAGCGCCGAGAGTGAATCGCTCAAATCGCTCATCTGAAAAACGACGAAAATCATCGTCGCGACGGTGCCGGAGAGCAGCGACTCATGGCGAACCCGGGCGGCGTCTTTTTCGATCAGCGGCGGGGGCCTACGCGGCTCAACATCCGGCAGGAGGTAGTTCATCAGCGCGCTCAGACACACCGCCATTACGCTCGCTTCGATGTTGGAGAACAAAAGCGTGTGCCAGTTGGTGGTGGGGTAGCTCATAAAGTTGAGCATCACGCTCTGGCATACCACGCCCATTGAACCGAACAGGAACAGCGGCCCCTTGCTCATAAAACGAAAACGCATCACGTACAGGGCAAACACCACCAGCGTCATAATGACCGGCCATTGCGATAAATAGCCGATGATAATCACCATTTCGACGCAGTTCAGCGACGCGCTGAAGATAAACTGCTTCGCCACGTGGCGGTTAAATACCGGCACCAGCGAAAGGAGCATGATCGGGTACACTACGAAAAACACGCCGTAGCTGGTGTTGTAGAAACTCGAAATGCTCAGGGCGATCATCCCGGCGAAGACGATGCGCAGGGTCTGGCGGAAGTCATTGGCCGTGTAAACGATGTTGCCGTGCGGGGTAAAGACCCGCGCCAGGGTGCTAATAGACATAGTGGAGCAGGCTCACCAGGTGGATTTGCATCCCGGAGAAGAAGCGCGCAAACGGCCCTTCGCTGTTGTAGAGCTGCACGGTGGCGCGAGCGCCGGTCGGGAGCGGCTTCGGCAGCGCCTCATCCAGCGCCACGTGAATACGCATTCGCTGGGCATCGCGCACCCAACGGTTGGACGTTTCCGGGGCGGACAGTTCACCGCTCACCGCCTCCTGTCCGGCAAGGATCCCCGCATCACTGCTGGTCACGTGCGCGCGGAAAACCTGGCCCGGAAAGGCGTCAAACACCACGGCGGCATCGGTCCCCTGACGGGTGTGACGCAGACTCTTCTCACGAAAATCCGCCACAATATCGGTCTGGTTATTCACCAGCGCCAGCGCGGCCGAGCCGGACGAGGCATAAAACCCGGGGCTCAACTGCAGGTTGCTGACCGTGCCGTCCGCCTGGGCGTAAACTTTCGTCCAGCCGAGGTTCAGCTCCGCGTCATCCAGCGCGTTACGGTATTTTTGCAGCGTCACGTTACGGTGCTCTTCCCGCTCGCCGCGCTGGATGCGCAGGTTATGGATGTTCGCCTGAATTGAGCTCACGGACTGCTCGCTGCTCTGCCAGGTGGTACGGACCTTATCCAGATCCGCCTGCGAAACGTTCTGTAACGTGCTCAGCTTCTGGTAGCGGTCAAAGGTCACTTTGTCGTTACGCGCGGTCAGCACGGCGGTTTTCAGGCTGGCCTGGGCGGCGGCTATCTGCGCGTCCAGCTGTTCATTGGACAGGCGTGCCTGCTCAAGCGCGATTTGCGCCGCTTCCACTTTATTGCGAAACGGCGTGTCATCCAGCTCAAACAGCAGGTCGCCCCGCTTCACCTGGCTGTTGTTGTGTACGTGCACGGCCGCTACATAGCCGGAGACGCGCGGAGAAACCGGCGTCACCACGCGCATCACGGTGGAGTCCGGCGTCAGCGGGATCCAGATATCGGCGACGACAAAGTAGACAAACATCAGCAGGAAAGAGGCAATACTCACCCTTACCCAGCGGGCAAACTTTTGTTCAGGAGTCATTATTTTTCGGTCTTGTTATCTTCTTCGCGGATTGTCCGCAAATTGCAGGCGATTTGATTCAAGGTGGCGCTGAAAATCTCGATATGCTCAGGCGCGATGTTTTGCGATACGCGCGTCTGGTACGTCTCAATCACCTGGGTGAGCCTTTTTAGTATGGCTTTTCCCTCAGGCGTCAGCGTCAGAAGCCGGATGCGCTTGTCATACGGCGATACGGTGCGCAGCAGGTATCCCTGCTTTTCCAGCTGTGTCAGGGTGCGCATCAGCGGGGGCAGTTCAATGCCCTGCACCTCCGCCAGCTCACTCACCGAGACGTTATCCCCCAGTTGATGAAGCTGCATCATCACTGTCCAGCTCGACTGGGTTAACCCGGTATCGAGAATGGCGTCGTCAATAACGGCGCGCCACTGACGCACGATCATCGCCATCCGCATGCCCATCGGCCTGCGGCAAAACAGTTGTTCTTCACTCATGGGGGGACCTCTCGAAACACGTCGTCAAGATAATAGTTATCAGGGTAAGTATCAAGAAACGAGAGGCAAAAGCGCAGGAATTGCGAAAGGATATCTTCCTCTCCCGGCGGGCTGAGGGTTCCCCAGTAATTTTTTAACCATAAGCGATAACGCTGCTCTCAGAATGACTGAGAGCATTCAGCGATGCCCTGGTCCGGCTGTAAATCGCTGAGGCGTTTCCTGCAGGCCGGGGCGAGGCGCATGGATGCGCCGAGAGGGCGGCTTTACAGGGACGTTACATCCGCCCGTCCCCGATAAGCCGGAAGGAATAAGCCGAGGGCACCGCGAAGCGGCGATTTACCGCCGGGAGCCCGGGTCGCCAGGGCGGCGGCGATTGAGCCGCCCTGGCACGTTCACGGGTCATGTTGTTACAGAGTAGCAAGGAACATAAAGTGAACGGAATGACCTCCACAGCCGTATGTTCCCCCTCACCCCAGCCCTCTCCCAAAGGGAGAGGGAGCCGTCTGTGCAGACATTATTTATGGGAACCCTCAGCCCGGCAGGAGAGGGTTTGGGTGAGGGCACAGCCCGCAGCGGAGTTTAGCGGCTAAAATGTCGGGTAATGGCCCCCTTCCCCGAAGCCGTAAGCACCACCTCCCGATACCCCGCTACCCGCTGGATCCAGCCCTTGCTTTCCAGATGCATGAGCAGCGCCGCACCGGCTTCGCCGCCCAGATGAAACCGCCGCTCGCTCCAGTCCAGACAGGCGCAGCAGGCCTTTCGGCGGGGATGCATGCTTAACGGAATACCGAGTTTCAGGAACTGCTCCCGGCCATACAGGGTCAGTGCCGAACCGTCTGGCTCCAGCCAACTCTCGGCCTGCATGAAATCGTAGATCTGCACCGCCACCGCGCCCGCCAGATGGTCGTAGCAGGTGCGGGCTTCACGCAGGGCTTTTGGCGCGCTGGTTTCCGGCGGGGAAATACGGTGCCACGACAGCCCCATCATCTGCTCGACCAGCTCCGCTACGTCATGCCCTGCCAGGCGATAATAGCGATGGCGCCCCTGCGACAGGCAGGTAATGAGCTTTCCGTCCAGCAGCCGCGCAAGGTGCCCGCTGGCGGTAGACGGTGCCACATCCGCCGCCGCGCTCAGCTCGGTGGCCGTCCACGCCCGTCCGTCCATCAGCGCACAAAGCATTTTCACGCGCGACGGATCGGCCATTGCGGCTGCCACTGCGGCAATGGCCTGCTCCAGCGCCGCGCTGTTATCTGGCGGTAAGCTCGTCTTTAACATAAGTTGCCCAGGATTCGGTGATCGCTGCGGCCAGCTTATCATTATCCGTCAGCAGAATGAGGTGATTCGCGTGGTCGCTATACTGGGTAAGAATAGACACCCCGCGAGCCGCCAGTGCGGCAGCTATCTCCCCCAGCTCGCCGGGGCGCTCCTGCCGCAGTTTTCTGATGATGGGCCGACGAACCGCTTTCAGGTTGAATCCGGCCTCAAGCAGAACATGGCGGGCTTTTTCGCCGTCTTCCACCAGAAAATGTGCCTCAAGGCCGAATACGCCACCGCCTTCCAGCCCAATCCCCTTACTGCCCAACAGTTGACCAAAGCGCGCCAGTTCACCCGGCGTATCGTTAAAAATCACATGAACATCATACATCCGCGTGCCCTCCGTTTTCGGCGCTGTATTCCCGCACCAGCTGTGCCACCCGAATGCGGTAGTAGGTAAAAATCGACTCCCGCCCCTCGGCCTGCGCGGCCTGATGAAAGACGTTCTGCTTCCAGTTGCGGATAGCCTCTTCGTCCCGCCACCAGGAGAGCGAGAGAATTTTGCCGTCGGTGGTCAGGCTCTGGAAACGTTCGATATCGATAAAACCGTCAACATCTGCCAGCAGGGGTTTAAGTTCGGCCGCGAGCTGCAGGTAGCGCGCCTGATGCGCCGGCGCGGCGTGGGCTTCGAAAATGACTGCGATCATGAAGGTCTCTCCGTTGTGATGGTGTGGAGAGAATGCAGGACAGATTACAAGGATGCTTCGGTATGGAGCGAAGTGTTGTGCCGGATGGCGCTGCGCTTATCCGGCCTACGGTTTTTGTCGGCCCGGTAAGCGTAGCGCCACCGGGCAGGGTTTAACCCACAATCGACTTCGGCTCCATAAACGCCCCGATCCCCCATTCCCCCATCTCACGCCCCATCCCGGAATGTTTAAACCCGCCAAACGGCGCTTTTGGCTCATGCGCGAGGGTGTTCACCAGCACGCGGCCAGAAACAATCTGCTGCGCCACGCGACGCGCACGCCCGGTATCACGCCCCAGCACCATCGCGCTCAGGCCGTACTCGGTATCGTTGGCCATCGCGACAGCCTCCGCTTCGTCCTGATAAGGAATAATGCACAGCACCGGGCCAAAAATTTCCTCACGCGCGATGGTCATCTGGTTGTTCACATCAGTAAACAGCGTCGGTCGCACAAACCAGCCGTCTCGCGTGCCTTCGGGGCGTCCTTCTCCCCCCGCCAGAAGTCGCGCGCCTTCGTCGAGCCCTTTGCGAATATACCCCTGTACCCGCAGCCACTGCTTTTCGCTGACCATCGGGCCAATCTCTGTCGCGCTATCGCGCGGATCGCCCGATTTCACCGCCGCCACCGCCTGCGCGAGGACGGTTTCGATCTCGGCCTTGCGCGACTGCGGCACCAGAATACGCGTGCCGGCCACGCACGCCTGGCCGCTGTTCATAAATCCGGCCTGAATCACCAGAGGGATCGCCTGGGCCAGATCGACATCATCCAGCAAAATCGTCGGCGATTTACCGCCTAACTCCAGCGTGACGCGCTTAAAACTCTCTGCTGCGTTACGCAGAATCGCTCTGCCGGTATTCGTCGACCCCGTGAACGAGATTTTCGCCACGTCCGGGTGACGGCTAATGGTCTCGCCAACCGTATCACCCCGCCCCGTCACGATATTAAACACGCCCGGTGGCAATGCGGCATCACGCAGCGCCCCGGTGATAATCTGCGTTTGCAGGGCGCTCATTTCACTGGGCTTGATCACCGCCGTGCAGCCCGCCGCGAGCGCCGCCGCCAGTTTGCCGCAGATAAACCCCGCATCGCTGTTCCACGGCGTGATCAGGCCCGCAACGCCTAGCGGCGTCATCTGCACTGATGCCGCCCCTGCTGAAAACGAAAATTCAAACCCCTCCAGGGCCTCAATCGCCTGGGCTATGACATCGGCCGGATAACTGGCCATCCACGCCGAGCGCGAGGCCGGCGCGCCGTACTCTTCGATAATCGCCTCCAGCAGTTCGTCATGACGGGCGGCAACAGCGGCATGCATGCGTTTCAGCGCGGCGATGCGTTCCTGTTTAGTGGTCTGCGACCACGCCGGAAAAGCGGCTTTGGCTGCCGCAATGGCGCGTTCAGCGTCGACCTCATCTGCCAGACGCACCTGCCCTATGACCTGTGCCGTCGCCGGGTTGTATAAATCAAAACGCTCGGTGCCATGCGGGGTAACAAACTCGCCGTTAATAAAGATCTGTTCGATGTGGTGCATATAAACCTCCTCAGGCTGTGTGAGCACAGTCTGGCACGGCTTCTCTGTTGCGATAATCCACGCTATGCTGCAAGGGTTATTCCGATTTTCAGGATAATCTATGCATCGTTCAGGGTTAACAGAGCTGGAAGTGGTGATGGCGGTGGTACGACGCGGCAGTTTTCGCGGTGCGGCCCTGGAGCTGGGCATGTCCGCCACGGCGGTCAGCAATGCCATCGCCGGGCTGGAGAGCCGCCTCGAGACGCGTCTTTTTAACCGCACTACCCGCAGCGTGGCGCTCACCGACGCCGGGCAGCGTTATGTGGCGCGCATCGGCCCGGCGCTTCAGGAAATACGTCAGGCCGGGGAAGAGATCCACAGCGACACCGGCGAACCCGCAGGCACCCTGCGCCTGAACGTGCCGAACAATATTGGCACCCTGTTTCTGGACCAGCTGCTGATCGACTTTATGATCCGCTACCCGAAAATGCGCGTGGAAACGGTGAGCGAGGCACGGATGATCGATATCGTCGCCGAAGGCTACGACGCCGGGATCCGCCTTGAAGAGGCGGTGCCGCAGGATATGATCGCCGTGCCGCTGACCGGTGAGATCCGCCAGCTCGTAACCGCCACACCGGACTACTTTGCCCGCCACGGTATCCCGTACACGCCGGAGGATCTGCTGCTGCATCAGGGGATCGGGATGCGCATGGCCCACGGCGGGATCTACCGCTGGGAGCTCGCCCGCCGGGGAGAAGAGTATGCCCTGGCCGTGCCGCCGCGTTTTGCGACATCCGATCTTTTTGCCTCGATCCGCGCGGTCAAAGCGGGTCTGGGGATTGGCTTCTTGCCGGAACTCTATATCCGGGATGAACTGAAAAGCGGGGAACTGGTGAGCGTGTTAAACGACTGGACGCAGCCGTTTGCCGGGCTGCGTCTTTACTATCCGGGCCATCGCCACGTACCGCCGGGGTTGCGGGCGCTGGTGGCGATGATCCGCGAGCGCGGGATTATTCCAGGTTAGCCTTGTTCAGCCCGTAAGCCGCGTCCAGCGAGCCGGGCGCCATGCGCGAGGTGATACCTAAACGGTTCCAGGCGTTGATCGCCACGATGGCGAAGTTCAGCTCTGAAATCTCCACATCCGAAAAGTGTTCCGCCACACTGCGGTACAGCGCGTCGCTCACCCCGTGAACGCCAATCTGGGTCAGCGCTTCAGTGAAGGCCAGCGCCGCTTTCTCGCGGGCGCTGAACAGCGGCGACTCACGCCAGGCCGCCAGATGGTAGAGGCGCAGTTCGCGCTCACCGGCAATTTTGGCCTCTTTCGAGTGCATGTCCAGGCAGAAGGTACAGCCATTCAGCTGGGAAACGCGAATGTCGATCAGGTGCTTCAGCGCCGGGTCGATGGAGGTTTTCGCCACTTCCATGCTCAGGGCGGACAGCGCGTTGGCAAGGGCTGGAGTGACTTTATGGTGGTTTACGCGAGTGCTCATTGTCTTTCCTCTTATTTACACGGTATGTGTCATGCGATGAGGACAATCTACGCGGGTCATGACATAGTAAAAAGGTACAAAAATCGTGAAACGAGGTAGGACATGAAGCCGGGCTATCACGACATTTATACCCGCTATCGCGACAATATTACCCGCGGCGTGCTGAAGCCTGGCGATAAGGTGCCCGCCATCCGCGTGCTGGCCGAAGAGCTGAAAGTGGCGCGCAAAACCGTCGAAACGGCGTATGCCATTCTGATCGGCGAAGGTTATCTGGTGAGCCAGGGCGCACGCGGCACGCGGGTCAATCCGGATCTCTTGCTGCCGGCGACGCCAGCGCCAACGGAACAGACCACCGGTACGCTCCCGGCCTCGCTTATCAGCCAACGTGAACGGGCAGGTTTTCTGCGCCCCGGCATTCCCTCTCTCGACAGCTTTCCCTATAAAAAATGGCTGCTGCTGGCAGGTCAGGCGACGCGTTCCATGCGTCCGGAAGAGATGCTCAACCCGCCGGTTCTGGGCTGGTATCCGCTGCGCCAGGCTATTGCCCGCTATCTGAATATCTCGCGTGGGCTTTCGTGTACCGCCGAACAGGTCGCGATCACCAGCGGCTACAGCGGCAGCCTGCGCCTGATCCTTGATACGCTCGCCAGTCGCAGCGACAAAGTGGTGTTTGAAGATCCGGGCTATTTTATGGGCCAGCAGTTGCTTAAGCGGATCGTCCCGCGTCTGCACACCGTACCGGTCGATCGCAGCGGTATCGACACGGAGTACCTGTTGCGCCATCACCGCGACGCCCGTTTTGCCATCGTCACCCCGTCGCACCAGAGCCCGCTGGCGGTGACGCTCTCGCTGCCGCGTAAACAGCAGCTTCTCGACTGGGCGAGCCAGAATGAAGCGTGGATCATTGAGGATGACTATGACGGGGAATTTCACTACACCCGCAAGGTGCTGCCGTCGCTGAAAAGCCTCGACCGCCATGACCGGGTGATCTTTATGGGCACCTTCAGCAAAACCATTATGCCGTCCTTACGCATGGGCTACATCGTGATGCCCGCCAGCACGATTGAGGCGTTTACCGACTGCGCCGACATCGTCGCCAGCGGCCAGCCGGTACTGACGCAAAAAATCCTCACGACCTTTCTCAACGAAGGACATTTTTTCCGTCATCTCAAGAAGATGCGCACGCTGTACCAGACCCGCCGGGAGTGGATGATTGCCGCCCTGCGTGAGGTGTATGGCGATCTGTTTTTCACCGAGCAAAACGACGGCGGGATGCATATTGTGGCGTTTCTGGCGAAAGGCAGCCGCGATCGGGAGGTGGCGCGCTGCTGGCAGGAACAGCAGTTGCAGGTCAATGCGCTTTCGGAGTGGTATCGCGGGTCGGGCAAACGCTACGGGCTGGTGATGGGCTATAACAACGTGCGGTCATATCAGGAAGCGGTTGAGCTGCTGGAAAGGCCGAAACGGCAGACGCTTGAACTGTTCAACTGAGCATTGCCGGGTGGCGGCTGCGCCTTACCCGGCTTACGGTTTAAATATCATTGCGGGACAATCCAACGTCCTTGAGCTGCTCGTCGCTCATCTGGCTCAGAATGCGGCGGGTACGGTTGACGCGATACCAGTTACGCAGCGTTTTCGCTACCCACACAAACGCGATAAACGGACGTTTTGAACGATTTTCGTAGAATTCCATGATGCTCTCCTCACCGTGTCAGTGGGGATATGATCGTGGAAAACGGCTTTAGCAATACAGACTCAAAAACAACTTTTGTTTAACATACAGATCCGCTAAAACAGTATCTGCATGCCGTTTTTTGCGGCAATCTGTACTGGTTTTGTAATCTGTATGGTGACAACAAAGGATACAGCATGACGCGCTACCAACATCTGGCCAATCTACTGGCAGAACGCATTGAACAAGGGCTGTATCGCAGCGGTGAACGTCTGCCGTCGGTACGTGCGCTGAGCCAGGAGCACGGCGTGAGCATCAGCACCATACAGCAGGCCTATCAGATCCTCGAAAACCTTCAGCTCATCACCCCCCAGCCGCGCTCCGGCTATTTTGTGTCTAAGCGCAAGGCCCAGCCGCCGGTGCCGGCCATGACGCGTCCGGTGCAGCGCCCGGTGGACGTCACCCAGTGGGATGAGGTGATGATGCTGCTGGATGCCCGCGCCGACAAAGAGATGATCTCCTTTGGCGGCGGTTCGCCAGACGTTAACCAGCCGAGCCTGAAGCCCCTGTGGCGTGAGATGAGCCGTATTGCACAGCACAATCCCGCCGAAATGCTGAGCTATGACGTACTCGACGGCCGTCTGGAGCTGCGCGAACAAATCGCCCGGCTGATGCTCGACGGGGGCTCCACCGTGGCGGCGAACGAGATTGTGATCACCAACGGCTGCCACGGCGCGCTCTCCATCGCCCTGCTGTCGGTCTGTAAACCAGGAGACATTGTGGCGGTCGAGTCGCCGTCGTTCCACGGCACCATGCAGATGCTGCGCGGGTTTGACATCAAGGCGATAGAAATTCCGACCGATTCGCAAACCGGGATCAGCATTGAGGCACTGGAGCTGGCACTGGAGCAGTGGCCCATCAAAGCGGTGATCCTGGTGCCCAACTGCAATAATCCGCTTGGGTTTATCATGCCGGAGTCGCGTAAGAAGCAGGTGCTGGCCCTGGCCCAGCGGCACGATATCGTGATCGTTGAGGATGATATCTACGGCGAGCTGGCAGCGGAATACCCGCGCCCGCGGACCATTCACTCCATGGATATTGATGGCCGCGTGATCCTCTGCAGCTCGTTTACCAAAACCGTGGCGCCGGGGTTACGCGTCGGCTGGATTGTGCCGGGACGCTACTACGACCGGGTGATGCACATGAAATACGCCGCGGGCGGGTTTAACGTGCCGGGCACGCAGATGGCGGTGGCGGCGTTTATCCGCGACGGCCATTATCATCGCCACGTGCGGCGCATGCGCCAGATTTATCAGCAGAATATGGAAACCTATACCTGCTGGGTACGGCAGTATTTTCCGGCAGACATATGCGTGACGCGTCCGCAGGGCAGTTTTTTGCTGTGGGTGGAGCTGCCGGAGAAGGTCGACATGGTGTGCGTCAGCAAGCAGCTGTGTCGCCTGAAGATCCAGGCCGCGGCGGGGTCGCTGTTTTCCGCCTCCGGAAAGTACCGTAACTGCCTGCGGATCAACGTGGCGCTACCGCCGACGGAGAAACATCGCGAGGCGCTGAAGAAGATGGGTGAAGCGATTGTGATTGCGATGGAGGAGGGCTAGTGCGGCCTGATGCCCTCACCCCGGCCCTCTCCCACAGGGAGAGGGAGAAAACCGTACAGCACTACTCTTCGAAGTACCAGTACCCCTGGTTAATCAGTCCGGTGAGCTCCTCGACAAACGCCGGGTTGTTCAGCGCATCGCCCAGCTCGGCCTGACCCAGCTCGGTGTAGCGGCACAGCGCATCCGCCGCCTTCGCGTCTACCGTCTCCAGCTGTTCGCTGTTGATAAAGAAACTGCCGTTGATATTCAGCACGCGCAGGCCGCTCAGGCGAGACAACCTCTCACCCCCCTGTAGCGCGTCCAGCACCTCTTCCGGCGCATACGGCGGCTCGGCGGCGGCGATATCCAGCTCGTGACGCGGCGTGGAGACAAAGCTGCCGAACCATTTTGTGAAATCCTCAGGCTTACCGATCATGTCGATCATCATCTGGCGAATGCGATCGAGCTCGTACTGCTCAATGCGCCCAGGGTGTTCGCGGCAGGTCAGATCCGGATCGCTGTAATGCTCTCCGCCCAGATCGTTTTCCAGCGCGTAATCGGCAAAGCTGCTGATCAGATCGCGGCCGTTTGGCCCCCTGAAACCCACAGAGTAGTTCAGCGCGGTTTCATGGGTGAAGCCGTCGTGCGGGAATCCTGGTGGAATGTAGAGAATATCGCCCGGGGCCAGATCTTCGTCGATGATCGGTTCAAACGGATCCACATGCAGCAGCGCCGGATGCGGGCAGAACTGACGCATCGGCAGCTTGTCACCCACGCGCCAGCGACGGCTGCCCATCCCCTGAATGATGAACACATCGTACTGATCGATATGCGGCCCCACGCCGCCGCCCGGCACGGAGAAGGAGATCATGAGATCATCCAGACGCCAGTCCGGCAACACGCGGAACGGGCGCACCAGCTCCGCCGCCGGCATATGCCAGTGGTTTACCGCCTGCGCCAGCAGCGACCAGCCGCTTTCGCCCAGACCTTCGAAGTGCTCAAACGGACCATTGCTGGCCTGCCATTTGCCATTGAAATGGCTCACCAGGCGGCTATCGACCTCCGGCTCCATCGCCAGGCCTGCCAGCTCGTCCGGGGTAATCGGGTCGACAAAATTCGGGAAGGCATTTTTCAGCACAACGGGTTGTTTTTGCCAGTATTTCTCAAGAAATTCCGGCCAGTTCAGGTTCAGTTGATACGCCATGGATAGCACCAGTGAGAGGGGAAACAGGCGCGATTATAGGCAAGAAGGCAGAGGGGGAACTTGTCATGGGTCAAACCAGCACGCGTAGGTCGGGTAAGGCGTAGCCGCCACCCGACACGTACACGGCGATAAAAACTTAATCCAGCTTCAGATCGTCATAATGGGTAATCAGTTTACCCACAATGCCGTAATCCAGCGCTTCTGCAGGAGACATCCAGAAGTTGCGATCGGTATCTTTTTTCACTTTTTCCAGCGGCTGGCCGGTGGCATCAGCGATCAGCTTGTTCACGCGATCCAGCATGCGGATGATCTCGCGCGCTTCAATCTCAATATCCGTCGCCTGACCGCGCACGCCGCCCAGCGGCTGGTGGATCATAAAGCGGGTGTTTGGCAGCGAGTAGCGATGTTCTTTTTTCGCCGCCAGGAAGATGGTGATCCCAGCGCTTGCCACCCAACCAGTGCCGATCACGTGCACGTCCGGGCGGATGAACTTGATGAAGTCGTGAATGGTATCACCGGCTTCCACGTGACCGCCCTGGCTGTTGATGTACAGTTTGATCGGATCGTTGCTCACGCTTTGCAGCAGGATCAACTGGGTGATGACTTTCTCTGCCAGCGCCTGGTTGATTTCACCGGAGATAACAATCGAGCGGGATTCCAGCAGCTTTTGCTGCAGTGCGCCCTGTGTCCCTTCCGCTTTATCCTTGTCGCCGTCTTTCAGTGTGTAGTGCATTGTTATGTCCTCAGCATTTAGCGCTCAAAACCAGAGTGTAGCCTGTTTTACCCGTGAAAGTCCTCAGGCGCACACAATGCGAATGTCCTGTGCCGCAAACGCGTCGACAAGGTCCTGCGCCATCGCCTCTTCCACCACCAGCATATCGATGTTCTGGCACGTCGCCACCACAAAGCGCGCCACGCCGGGAAGTTTATCTGCCGTCAGGGCCACGATGGTCTGGTTGCTCTGGGCGATAACCGCTTTTTTGAATTCGCAGTCGGCAAAGTCAAAGCCAGTGAGCCCCATCTGCGGATCCATCGCGCAGCCGCCGATAAAAGCCTGATCGAAGATAATCCCCTGGATCTGACCGGCGGCCGTGGCGCCCACCGACCCGCCGGATGCCCGCTGGATCTGCCCGCCAGTGATGATCACCTCGCACAGGGGATGGCGCAGCAGTTCCGTGGCGATGGCCGGGGAGTTGGTCACCACCGTGACGTGGAGATCCGCCGGGAGGGCTTTCGCCAGCGCCAGGTTTGTTGTTCCCGCGTCGATAAAAATGCACCCGCCCGCCTGAACCAGCGTTGCTGCTTTCTGCGCGATTGTGTGCTTTTCTGCACTTATTTTCTGCTCGCGGCTTAAAAAATTACCCGCATCCGGAAGCTGAAGCACCGCGCCGCCGTAGACCTTTTTGCAATAGCCCTCTTTGCTAAGTTCATGTAAATCACGGCGAATCGTGTGCTCGGATACGTTCATCTGGCTCGCCAGCTCGGTACAGACCACCCTTCCGCTCTTCTGAAGGATCTGGCGGATCCGCTCTTGTCGCTGTTCAGGAAAAGCTGCATAATCGAGCATTGAAAGTCCTTTAAGAATTCTAATCGAGTATCAATGCGCATAATGTTGCATAACCGCGCAACACAAACAACGAGGGTTACAATGAATATTGCACATGTCGCACTCTGGACCCGCAACCTGGACGCGCAGGTTCAGTTCTGGGAAACGGTGTTTAATGGCCGCAGCAACGCACGCTACGTCAGTAAAAATCGTCCGGGCTTTGAATCCCATTTTATTACCCTGGACGAGGGGCCGACGATTGAGCTGATGACCATTCCGGACCTGCCCGACGCGCCTGCCCACCCGGAATTTATCGGCTGGGCGCATATCGCCCTGCACGTTGGCAGCAAAGCCACGGTGGACAGCATGGCGGAGACGGCACGGGCAAACGGCACGCTGCTCAGCGCGCCGCGCATGACGGGAGACGGATTTTATGAGGCGGTGATTGCCGACCCCGACGGTAACCGGATTGAGCTTGTTGGTGCATAAAAACAGCGCTTCGTCACTCACCACCTGGCCACATTTTGATTACACTTCATATTCATATCATTATCATATTGTTAAATGATAATGGTCGCTAATGTGTTAGTATAAATGAGCATGGCAAACCGTCTCTTTCCATCGAAAGGGACTGTTTTTACTCTCAAATTTTGCTGATCACACACCGGGGCGGTGAATGGAACACATTGTGTATGTGGTTGATGACGATGACGCCGTCAGGCACTCGGTCGCCGGGTTGCTGGAATCGGCAGGCTTACAGGCCATCGGATTTTCCTCGGCAGAAGCGTTTCTTCAGCACCGCTTCGAGGACCTGCCCTCATGCGTGATCCTCGATATGCAAATGCCCACCATCTCCGGTTTCGAGGTTGCTGATGCCCTCAGGGACAGCGGACGCGAGATCCCGATTATTTTTCTCACCGGCCACGGTACTATTCCCATGTCGGTTCGCGCCATCAAAGGCGGAGCCTACGAGTTTCTGACTAAACCGGTTGAATCCACCGCGCTTATCGACGCCATTGAATCCGCGCTCCGGCTGGCGGAAAACAACGCCGCACGCAATAAAGAGCACTATGCTCTGAAGCAGCGCCATATGTCCCTCACCCCGCGCGAACATGAAGTGCTCCAGCTGGCGATAAGCGGCCTGCTGAACAAGCAGATCGCCGCCGAGCTTGGGGTGAGTGAAATTACGGTGAAAGTCCATCGCCGCCGCGTGATGGAGAAGATGCAGGTGCGCTCCGTGGCAGAGCTGGTCAGGGTCGTGGAACGCCTGAGCAAAAGTCTGCCGACGGAGTAACCGTTACCCTTCCTGTGCCGCAAGCGGCAGCGCAAAGGCAAAGACGGTGCCGTGCGGCTCCCGGCGGCGCGCGCTCAGTTTGCCGCAGTGCCGCTCAATGATGCTGGTACTGATGGTCAGCCCCATCCCCATGCCCTGCGCTTTGGTGGAATAGAACGAGTCAAAAATCTTCTCCAGCCGCTCAGGCTCAATGCCGCTGCCGGTATCAGCTATCTCAACCAGCACTCTCCCTTCCGCGTTGCTGGTGGTAATGGTGATGGTGCAAGGGCGATCTTTCACCTCGGCCATCGCCTCTACTGCATTCATCACCAGGTTGAGCAATACCTGCTGGATCTGCACGCTATCGCCGGTGATAAAGCTGTCACTGGCCTTCAACAGATAATCAACGCTAATGTGTCGCTGCTCAAGCTCGCTGCGCGAGAGTGCGATGATATGGTGGATCAGGTAGTGCAGATCGATGCGTGAGAAGGTCGGATCCTGCTTACGCGTCAGAGACTGAATGCTGCGGATGATCTCCCCCGCCCGCGCGCCTTCAGCGGCGATCTCCTCCAGCCCTTCCCGCACTTTATCCAGCCGGGCAGGCTCCCGGCTGAGCCAGCGCAGGCTCGCCCCGGCGTTGGAGACGATCGACATCAGCGGCTGGTTGATCTCATGGGCGATGGAGGAGGTCAGTTGCCCGACGGTGGTGGCCCGGGAAACGCGCGCCAGATCCGCCTGCGCCACCCGCATCGCATCTTCCGCCGCCCGCTGGCTGGTGATGTCGGTGATGATGCCGTAATACTCATTCACCTCGCTGCCCACGCCCACCGGATCGCCAATGCCGAGAATATAGCGGATTGAGCCATCGGTACGGTTGATGCGGAACTCCGCCCGCATGGAGAGCCCTTCACCTACGCTTTGGGTGACAATGGCGCTGATCCGGGCGTAATCGTCCTGATGCACAAAGGTCAGAAACTCGGCCATCGAGATCATTTTTTGCTGTTCAGGCAGGCCGAGGATGCGGGCGTACTCCTCAGAGATAAACATCAGATCCTGCTCCAGCTCCCAGCGCCAGCTGCCGGTGTGGCTGATTTGCTCGCCCAGCATCAGCGAGGTCTGGCTGGATCGCAGCTCTTTCTCCACGCGGCGACGCTGGATGTTTTCCGCCAGCAGTTCGGCATAAAGACGTGCCGTCTCCAGCGAGACCGCCGCCTGCGCCCCCAGCAGGCTCACCACGCGGGAGTGCTCGGCGGTAAAGACCTCCGGCATCAGGCGGTTTTCGAGGTAGAGCACGCCCACCAGCCGCGCCTGTTTGAACATCGGGACGCACATCACGGCCGCCCCCGAGGTCACAAGATAAGGATCCTGACTGAAGGGGTGGAACTCTTCCGGCTTGCCGGTGCGGATCTCCTGCCCGGTGCGGATCACCGCCGCCAGCACCGACAGCGGCATATCGGTCGCCATCGGGACCTCTTTCAGGATCCGCACCCGCACGCCGTCGGTACTGGTCCACGCGCTGGCCTCGATCTCCGGAATATGGTTGTCGCTCACGCGCAGCAGCAGGCCGCGCTGCGCCCCGGCCCGTTCAAGCAGCAGCGTCATCAGGTTTTCGATCAACCGCTCAAGGTTAATTTCTTCAGACAGCGCGCGTGACGCCTTGATCACGCTTTGCAGATCGCGGATCACTTCATTCTGTGCGAAGGCCACCGTGTCGTAGGCGCTGGCCTGCGCGGAGCTCAGAAGATGCGGGAAATCCTGCTCAAGCTGGCGCACTTTTGCCTGTGCGCCGGCGCGACCCCAGGCGGCTATCGCCCCCCGGAAGTGAGCGTCCGAGGCCGTCGGGTAGCCGCAGGCAAGGGCAAAGCGCCCTGCCAGCTCGTGGGCCAGGGCATTCAGGGGATTAAAACCGCCCTCCCGCGAGAGGCGCACCGCTTTCTCATACTGCTCAAGCGCAATGCTGTTCATCCCGTCCAGACGCACGATTTCGGCGTAGATGAGTGCCTCTTTGTCGGCAAACGTGCCAGGATTAATCCGCGCCCAGAGGGCAATTTTGTCGTAATGGGCGTGAATACTGCGCCGATGATCCGCCGAGAAGGTCTCCGGCGTCAGCTGTCTGGAAAGCGACAGGGCGCTGTAGAGATGGTAATCCAGCAGGTGAATATGGCCGGGCGCAGACCACGCGAACCAGCCCGCCTGCTCCAGCTCCGCCTGCGCGGCGGCATACTCCCCGCAGGTAAAGTGCGCCATCCCGCGGTACAGCCAGTACCAGAACAGCATGGTCGAGGTCTGCTCCGGGGCCTGCTCAGGCGCCGCCGGCAGCATCGCTTCAGGCAGCACCTGCGCGGCGCTCCAGGTGCCGATCACCGGCGTACGCAGAAACTCAACATAGCCGCGCTGGAGCATCAAAATCGTTTCGATGTCCTGGAAGTGGGTTTTGCGGACAAAGGCCAGACCGCGATCGATGCTGGTCAGCACCCCATCCAGATGATCGCCCCGCGAGAGGAAGTTGATCACCTGGTGGCAGGCCGCAAAGCAGGCCACCGTCATGTCACCGTGGGTGACGGCGGCGGTAAAACAGGCCTTGGCGCACTCAATGGTGAACGACAGCGGCTGGGTCCAGACGCTGAGCTGATCGAGCGGCAGCAGGGTTTTGGCTTCAAAGGCATCGTAGCCGTGACGGTTTACCAGCTCGCGGGCCAGCGTGCCGTACTGGAACCCAAGGCGATACTCGGCGTAGCGTTGACCAATCAACACCCCAAACCAGGCCATCGCCGTGGTGGAGGCGCCGGTGATACCGTGGTCGAGGGTCAGATGCATCATGCGGCAGAGCAGCAAAAAGTGCAGGCGCGGACAGATAAAGCTGGCGCAAATGCTGGCACTGTAGAGCAGATTCATCACCGCTTCGGTTTCCGGGTTGTCCATCTGCGAGAGCTGAACAAAAAGAGGGTGCGGCGCGTCACCCGCGCGGTTGCAGAACTGTTCCCAGGCCTCGTCGCATTCGTTGTCTTCCGGGTAGTGGCTGATCTGGATACCAAAAATCCCCAGCCAGCACAGCGCCGCCTCCAGCGCCAGACGGCTGTCGGACTTTCGGATATACACTTCCACCAGCAGGTTAGCCGCCAGCGCTTTTTCGGTCAGACCGCCGGGGCAGCCGAGGATCAAATCACACAGTTCTCGGGTACGCTCCAGGTGGCCGAGCGCAAATTCACAGCCAGCCTCTTCGATGTCGAGCATAAAGTCAGACACCGTCCCGGTAATGCCCAACGCCCTGGCGGTCTGTATGTAGCTCAGTGCCGAATGATAATCGCCCGTGCGCTTCGCCCGCCGTGCGGCCAGCAGGCTGAGTTCGCGGAACATCTGCCGCTGCGGAGCGGGCTGGATGCTGTCCAGAGCAGCCGACACGTGGTGCACGGCGCGGAACAGCAGTTCGTTCCCCGCCGCCTGGCGCGCGGCCTCGGCCAGCAGGCTGGCGGTGGTCAGGTGCAGGTGGCTTTTTTCACCCGGGTCCAGCAGCGCAAAGGCGGCTTCCTGCACCCTGTCGTGGGTAAAGGCGTACTCTTTTTCCGTCAGCACAATGAGCTGCGCCATCACCGCCGGGTGCAGCGCGTAACGGATTTCCGCCACCGACATCCCGACCACCCGGCACAGCATCTCCAGCTCGCCCGTGCCGCCAAGACAGGCGATGCTGCCCAGCAGTCGACGCGTTTCGTCGGGCATCTCTTCGAGCTTTTCCAGCACCAGGGTGACGACGTTTTCGGTGTAATGCCGGGCTCGGATCGCCTGCAGATCGTACTGCCATTTATCCTGGTACTTGTTGTGGACCACCAGACCGTCATCGACAATGCGGCGGAAAAACTCATGCACGAACAGCGGGTTACCGCCGGTTTTTTCGTGAATAAGCGTGGCGAGATCGGTGGTCGTGGCGCTGCGGACGCGAAATAGCGTGCCCAGCCAGCGTGCTACCGCCTTCACCGTCAGCGACTGCGGAATAACCTCGATGGTGTTTTGCGCCGACGCCGGCAGGCTCGCGAGCTGCTGCTGTAGCGTCGGGTCGGATAACGACGCGATGTCCCGGTGCGCCACCACCACCAGCAGCGGGATGGCACCGCAGGTCACCAGCAGGTGCTTCAGCGTTTGCAGGCTGGCGGCGTCGCTCCACTGGAGATCGTCAAGCAGCAAGACCAAAGGACAGCCCTGAGAGGCAAAGGTCTTCACCAGCGCCAGTACCATATGGCTGAAGCGCGCCCGGGCATCAATGGAAAAGGTATCTGCCGAGAAGCGGGGTTTACTCTCCAGCAGCAGACCCAGCTCGGGCACCAGGCTGACGGCCAGCTCCTCATACCCCTCCAGGGCGCGTGAGAGACGGATTTTCCACTTCGCCACCTCTTCCGCGGGCAGCCCGAGCAGGTGCAGCGTCAGGGTGCGAAACGCCGAGCTTAATACACCGTAGGGTAACGTCGGGGAGAACTGATCCACTTTACCCACTGCCAGCAGCACCTTGCGCTGCTGCAGCGTTTTTAGCGCCGTCGCAATGATCGACGATTTACCGATCCCCGAGGGCCCGCCGATCGTCACCAGCTCCGGAACCATATTCTGCGCCACCCGCTCAAACGCAGCGATCACGTCGTTTGCCTGCGGATGCGCCGCAAAGAGAGAGTCCGCCAGATGGATCGCCGGCGTCCGGTCCTGCTGGCCGGGCGTAAAGGCGACGATTTCGCCCTCCGAGGTTAACGTTGCCTGACAGCGTCGTAGATCGGCAATCAGCCCGTCGACGGTCTGGTAGCGGTTATCGGGATTCTTCTCCAGCAGCTTGAGAATGATGGTTGACAGCATGCCGGGCACATCCGGACGCATCACGTCAGGAGAAAGTGGCTCAGAAGCAATGTGGTAATGCGCCCAGTTGGTCTGCTCGTCCGCGCCCAGCTCAAACGGCAGGCGTCCGGTCAAAAGCTCATAAAGCACAATGCCGAGGCTGTAGAGATCGCTGCGGCAATCGACGGCCCGCTGTGTGCGGGTAGTGTGCTCCGGCGACATATAGGCGGGCGTTCCGCCAGAGACGGCCAGCCGGGTCTGGGAAAAGGCCCCGGAGATACTGCATGAAAGGCCAAAGCTGCCCAGACGGCAGGTGGCATCGTGATGAACAAAGATATTGCCGGGTTTGATATCGCCATGAATCAGGTTTTGCAGATGCATCTGGCGCAGCGGCGCGCAGATCTGGATCGCCAGCTCTATAAACCGCGCGATCCCGGAGATCGCCCTGCCCGCGCGTCGCGCCAGCAGCTCAAACGAAAACGGCGCATAGACCAGCGCAAAACGCCCCCGGTACTGGGTGGAGGCCACGGCGCGGATGGCCCAGTTGTCCTGCAGGTGATCGCGCAACGCGAACTCATTTTTGAGCAGCCGGGTGGCCCGCTCTTCCTCTTCGTCGCTGACCGCGGTGGCAATGATAAAGGAGCCGCCAGAATGGGGATGTCGCGCATTCATCCAGGAGATCCCGCCCTCCTGCGCCAGCACGGTAAAAATCACATCCTCTTTCAGGACAAAAACCCGCCCATCATGGAGATTTCCCTGGGCGGGCCAGAATGCAGGCAGCTCGTGTTCGTTCATCCGCGATCCTTATTGTCGGCGGGCCAGCTCCCGCTGAATATGATCCAGCAGAATATCGATGTTAATAGGCTTACGCAAAAATGCAGCGGCGCCCATATCAAGAGCGTACCGCTGCATATTTTCATCAGCATGACCGGAGATAAAGAGCACGGGGGGAGGCGGGGCGGCCAGCAGCCGCAGCTTTTCAAACAGCTCCAGGCCGTTCATGCCCCGCAGCTTTATATCGGTAATCACCAGCGCCGCGCCGGACAGGGCGAACGGGTGGCTCAGAAACACCTCTGCCGAATCAAAGGCATGGGTCGCATACCCTTCCGACTCCAGGAGGTTACTCAGCCCGCTGCGGACAGAACGTTCGTCATCAATGATGGCAATGCGCCACGGCAGCGTCATGCGGTCTTTCCTCAAACAAATCATTAAACGTCGCGGTTTTCCTTCACGGGCGCGGGAGGCGCCGTGCCGCTGATTTTCGGCACACACTCGTGACGAAACCAGGCAAGGGTCAGCGGCTCGCGACTCATCAGCCGACGTCCCACCGGGATCAGCTGTTCGCCGACCAGCATACCAAACAGGCCAAGCAGGGCGACAACCGGCGGTGCCGGAGAATGGACATCGAGCAGAGCGTAAATTACCCCAGCCACTACGCCGCACACCAGCGAAATTATCCAGGCCTTCATGACGACTCTCCTGCCGGATGGTGAACCACTACCGGAACACTGGCTACGCTGTCGCGGGCTAACAGATGGCGCGTCGCCTGCTCCCCGGCCAGCATCCCCAGCAGACCAATCAGCGCCAGTGCAGGCGGTGCGGGAGAGCGTACCTTCAGCGCGGCATACATCAGGCCGATCAACACGCCTGCCGCAAGGGATATCAACCCTGTACTCATAGAGAACTCCAGAAAGCAGTCAGTGGCAGGCCGGATGAGGGACCAGCCTGCCGCCGGGACTTAGCGGGCCGGAACTGGCGCTAAGGTACGGTGCTCGCTCTTCTGGCGAGACGGCGCTTTGTGCACCATGGTGTAAGCGTAATCGACGCCCATGCCGTACGCGCCGGAGTGCTCACGCACGATGTCCATCACCGCGGTGTAGGTCTCTTTACGCGCCCAGTCACGCTGCCACTCCAGCATCACCTGCTGCCAGGTCACCGGGATCACGCCCGCCTGGATCATGCGCTGCATGGCGAAGTCGTGGGCTTCTTTTGAGGTACCACCGGAGGCGTCCGCCACCATATAGATCTCGTAATCGCCTTCCAGCATCGCGCACAGGGCAAAGCTGTTGTTGCACACTTCGGTCCACAGACCGGCAACCACCACCTTCTTCTTGCCGTTGGCTTTCAGCGCGTCACGCACTTTCTGGTCATCCCAGGAGTTCATGGAGGTACGCTCCAGGATGTCCTGGCCCGGGAACACGTCCAGCAGCTCCGGGTAGGTATTACCGGAGAAGCTTTCGGTCTCTACGGTGGTGATGATGGTCGGGATGTTGAACACTTTGGCCGCTTTCGCCAGCGCCACGGTGTTGTTTTTCAGCACCTGGCGGTCAATAGACTGCACGCCAAACGCCATCTGTGGCTGGTGGTCGATGAAAATAATCTGACAGTTCGCAGGGGTTAAAACTTCGAGCTTTGAAGTGGTCATAGCATTTTCCAGTGGTTAAGGGTGAAATCGCCGTGAGTGCCACGACGATAAAGTCACCCTCATCCTGCGGTTTTCCGTCCCTGTGTGTAATTATCTCTTCGTATAGTTAACCTTAGGTATAGTTATACTTTGGTATACCTATCCTATTGTATAACTGGATCTTTGCCGAAACCGGTTCCCATAATCCTGACCATTCCCCTCTCAGTCAGGAGCAGTTATGGTTACCCCTGGAAAAGCCGATCTCATTCTGGTTAATGGCCAGTTTCACACCGTCGATCGCGAGAATCCTGTCGCCGAAGCCGTCGCCGTGCGCGACGGTAAATTCCTGGAAGTGGGTACCGTCGCCGAGGTGATGCAACACCACTGCGACGGCACCAAAGTGGTCGATTTAAAAGGCCACACCGCCATCCCCGGCCTGAACGACTCCCACCTGCACCTCATTCGCGGCGGGCTGAACTACAACCTCGAGCTGCGCTGGGAAGGTGTCCCTTCGCTGGCCGATGCCCTGCGGATGCTGAAAGAGCAGGCCCTGCGCACGCCGTCGCCCCAGTGGGTGCGCGTGGTGGGCGGCTGGACCGAGTTTCAGTTTGCCGAGCGCCGCATGCCAACTCTGGATGAGATCAACGACGCCGCGCCGGATACCCCGGTCTTCATCCTGCACCTCTACGACCGCGCCCTGCTCAACCGCGCAGCGCTGAAGGTGGTGGGCTATACCAAAGACACGCCGAACCCGCCGGGCGGTGAGATCCAGCGCGACGCCAACGGCAACCCGACCGGGATGCTGATCGCCCGCCCTAACGCCATGATCCTCTACGCCACGCTGGCCAAAGGGCCGAAGCTGCCGCTGGAGCAGCAGGTCAACTCCACCCGCCAGTTCATGCGCGAGCTGAACCGCCTGGGGCTGACCAGCGCCATCGACGCGGGCGGCGGCTTCCAGAACTACCCGGAAGATTACGAGGTGATTGCCGAACTGCACGAGAAAAAGCAGATGACCGTCCGCATCGCCTACAACCTCTTTACTCAGCGTCCGGGCCACGAGCTGGAAGACTTTGAGAAATGGACCGACATGCTCACGCCGGGCCAGGGCAGCGACTTCTTCCGCCACAACGGCGCGGGCGAGATGCTGGTCTTTTCTGCCGCCGACTTCGAAGATTTCCTCGAGCCGCGCCCGGACCTCGCGCCGGGTATGGAAGACGAGCTGGAGCGCGTGGTGCGCCATCTGGTAGAGCACCGCTGGCCGTTCCGCCTGCACGCCACCTACAACGAATCCATCAGCCGCATGCTGGACGTGTTCGAAAAAGTGAACCGCGACATTCCGTTCAACGGCCTGCACTGGTTCTTCGATCACGCGGAAACGGTCACTCAGGCCAACATCGACCGCATCAAAGCGCTCGGCGGCGGCATTGCCGTGCAGCACCGCATGGCCTTCCAGGGCGAATACTTTGCCGAGCGTTACGGCATTGAAGCCACCCGCCATACGCCACCGGTGGCAAAAATGCTCGAGACCGGCGTGCCGGTGGGCTTAGGGACGGACGCCACCCGCGTGGCGAGCTACAACCCGTGGACCGCGCTCTACTGGCTGGTCTCCGGCCGCACCGTCGGCGGGATGCAGATGTACG
>Ga0268257_1000249_pt1 | contig 83006 bp, 71 predicted proteins | sample AgamicAtPrz_FD_200249 | JGI IMG/M metagenome (GOLD analysis project Ga0268257, IMG submission 200249) | Agave microbial communities from Guanajuato, Mexico - At.P.rz (v2) (version 3) | ecosystem: Host-associated > Plants > Phyllosphere > Phylloplane/Leaf | place: Guanajuato, Mexico | collected... | reverse complement strand
AACGAGAATCAGATCGAACCCGCGGCGTGCGAGTCGTTCGGCGTAGACCGCACCGATACCCGACGATGCGCCCGTGATCAGTGCGGTGCCTTTGTGTGCTTGCGTCATGATGTTGTTCCGTCAATGGTTACGAAGTGAATGACATATGCCGGGAAACGCCGAGCCGGTTGCGTAATCTCAGCCGGCTCGTTTCAGTCTTCCATTTCTCGGCGATTGCGATGTAGTGCGATGCAGTTTATTGGCGAGGCGACGTGTCGATCAACGCGCTCCGCCCATAAAGTCATTTCACCTACTCCGAATATTCGTTCTCGCGAACTGCATAACGGCCGTCGACGTTCGCGGCGGTTCTGGTCGATACGCGTCGTCTACGCGTTCGTCATCGACGGTGCTCGGCCGTGGCGCCTCAAGTCGTTCGCGGCGAGCCGGTGCGTGAGAGGACATGGTCCAGACGGCTCGTTTCCCGATTGCCGAGGCTGAGATTGCGCAGTTCGGACAATGCGGCCAACGGGATCGCGTCAAGCGACGCATTTCTGACAATCAACGTGGCGTCGTCCGTGCCGCCGAGCAGACCCTTCGGATCCTTGAGTTCGCGGATGGTGTATTGCTCGTGAAGATACTGTGGAGTCCAAAGAGGAACCACCACCCACCGCCTTGCGGAGACGGCCTCCTCGAAGGCGCGTACACAATCGTCGAGCGTGCCGTTCTCGAAGTGATACCCTGCGTCCGCCAGGCCGTACTGCGCGACGATTTCGCGGGAAAATCTGCTGATGCCCGCACCAGGATTGATGCCCTGGATCCGCTTCACCATCCGCGACGCCACATCCGGCCGTTTCAGATCGGAGATGGAGCTCACCGCGCTTTCGGGCACGTAGTCGGGTACGCCCCACAATGCATATGGCCGGTAAAGGACGGTGATCTTGTGCACGTCCTGCTCGAACGGAGCGAGGTAGAGACTATGACTACTGGGGAGCCACGCGCTGCTCAGCATGTCGGCTTTCCCTTCCCGCAGAATCCGGAAGGCTTCTTCGTGCGGTGCGAATATTTCGTCGACCGTTACGCCATGCTCGTTCAATATCCGCCGCACGGCGCCGGAGGCCGCGCGATGGAACGACAGGTCGATGGTAACGAGCGTGAGTCTGGGTTGAGTCGGGTCGAGATCGACCATGGCATTCTCCTGGTTCAGACAATCAAGGTCAGCGTGATGCGATAGAGAGCGCGATGCCGGCCACGATGAGAACGACGCTTGCCGCGAGTCCCGTCGTGAGATGCTCGTGAAGAAAGAGGACCGACGTCATGAGGCCGACGACGGGAACGCCTAACATCGCCGTCGCCATGCTCGTACTCGACATGCGCGTGTTGGCGGCATTCACCGCGCAAAAGCAAAATGCCGTCGCGATCGGACCAATGTAGATCAGCGCCGATGTCAAGCTGAGGCTGCCGTCGCCCGTGTAGGGTCCCTCGAGCACTCCGGCAAGCACGGTGAGCGGTACGGCGGCAACAAGCATTTGCCACGGCGCGAGCACGTAGGCGCTCGACGCGCTGCGGAAATGCCGGAGATGGAGAATGCAGACCGCCCAGCAGAGCGACGCGCCGAGCAGCATGACGTGCGCGACAACGGCCTGACGGTCGTGCCAGTCGACATCGAGCGGATTGAAAAGCAGCAGGACCCCGGCCACGCCAAGCGCCGTGCCGAGTGCTTTACGCACGGACAGGTGTTCGCGAAATGCCAGCACCGACACGGGCGTCACCCAGATCGGCGTCGTATAGGCGAGCACGGCGGAACGGCCGGCGCTCACGTGGTGCAGCGCGACGGCGCTCATCGCGGTGAACGCCAACATCTGAAGCAAGCCGACGCTGGCGAGAAACGGCAGGTCGGCGCGCTTCGGCAAGCGCAGCGTCCCGGTCGCAGCTTGCACGACGAACAGGCACAGCGCCCCGGATGCGAATCGTGCTGCCGACAGCCACAGCGGTGTGACGTGCGCCAGGCCGAGCTTCATCGCCGGCCAGTTCGCACCCCACAACAAAATCGCCGCGCCCAATAACAGCGCACCGCCATATCTGGACGAGGGCACGGTCGCGGTGCGGCCGTGCGTGTCCATCCGAATCAACTCGGACATGATGACGCTCCTCGAAGTCGTGCAGCCGAGCGCGCGCGAAACGGTAGCTCGGAACGCTTGCCGCGCGGGCGGCAAGCCTGCTTCGGGTGATCAGATGAATGTGAATATCCGTTCGCGCGGCAGCCGCGATTTGGGCAGATCCGCATTGAAGTCGTCGCCGCTGCGAAAACCCAGGGACACGATGACGACGCTCGTCAGGCCTCGTTCGCGCAGGCCGAGGCTTGCATCGAGCGCGCGGCTGTCGAACCCTTCCATCGGCGTTGCATCGACGCCGAGGACGGCCGCGCCGAGCAGCAGGCCGCCCAGCGCCAGATAGACCTGCTTTTCCATCCATTGCGGCGTATCGCGCAGCTCGTATTTGTGCATGTCGACGTACGAGCGGCGGCTCTTGTTCTGCGCGGCGCGCATTTCGGCGGTCTTGAATCGACCATCCACCGATTCGCGCTCCAGAATGGCCTGAAGGTGTTCGTCGTCCATGTCGGTCCGCATGCACATCGCGATGACGTGCGATGCATTGACGACCTTGGCCTCGTTGTACGCGTAGGCGCCCGTTGTGGCGGCCGCGATGCGCGCGCGGCCTTCCGGTGTCGCGGCCACCACGAAATGCCACGGTTGGGAATTCACCGAGGACGGCGACTGGTGAAGCAGCGACAGCAATGTTTCGACCTGCGCGGCGGGAAGCGACTTGCCGCCCTCGAAGGCTTTGACGGTATGGCGGGCATGAATGGCGTCGGCGAGATTCATGTGCGGGACTCCGGTTGTCGGCGATGGCGAAAGGGATTAACGGGTCGGTGCGGGACCTGCGCCGATGCGTACGCGGAACAATGCGTACGGCTTCTGGCGCTCGTCCTTGCCGCCGTGGAATACCGGTTGGCGGTGAAGCTGGTTCGCGGTGAAGTAGAGGTAACCGTCCGGGCCGACCGACAGCGTGTCGGGCCACAGCACGCGCGGATCGTGCAGGATCGTCTGCCATTCGCCGCCCGGCTCGAGCTTGCGAATCGAGTTGTGCTCGTAATCGCCGGCATAGACATTGCCGTTCGCGTCGCTGGCAAGACCGTCGGACGCCCCTTTCTCCCCGAGATCCTTCACGGCGGCCGCCAGTTGCGCGTCGCTGATCGACGGATCGCGCAGCATCGCGGTCGGAATCGAGTAGAGATGGCGGCTCGACAGCGGGCAGTAGTAGAGGGTCTGGCCGTCCGCGGAGAGCGCGATGCCGTCGGACGCCACGGAAAAGGGCTTGGTGGTCCCGTTCGGGTCGCGGACTTTCAACGACTGGCCTTCGACGACCGGGACGAAGCGAGGATCCGCCGACGTCGACACGTCGCCGGTCAGGCGGCGTATCGCCTTTCCGCTGTCGAGGTCGATCACGATCAGGCCGCCGATGCCCGACAGCGAGGAGTCGGTCACGTAAGCGACCCCGGCCTTTCCGATGCGAAAATCGAAGCGCATGTCGTTCACATAGGTCTGGGCGCGCATCACGTTCGCGGGGAACACGATCGTCTTGACGACGCGGTCGGTCGCGAGATCGATGGCGACGAGCTTCGCGCCGCCCGCGACCGGCTCCGAAAAGTTCGGTGCGGCGGTATCCAGAACCCAGAGCTTGCCGTGACCGTCGGCAACGACGCTTTGGACACTCAGGAAGTGCGTGGACGGGTGCGCCGCATCGGCATGGTTGATCTCGGCGTTTGGATAGGCGACGACGCGGCCGTCACGCAACTCGCCAACGGTGAAAGGCACGGCGTCGCCCCAGCGCGGGAAATTGACGAAAATCCGGCCGTTCTCGGCAACCGTCACGCCGGTGGGCATCGGGCCGGAAAAGGTGGCCACCGTGTCCATCGCGCCGATGGTGCGGTCGGTCGCCTGAACCGCCGGCGCCGTTGCCGGCGCGGACGGTTGCGCCAACACCGGGTTGACCAGCAGCGTGAAACTCAAGCCGGCTGCCAATGCGGTTGCGGTCCGGCGGAGGGAAGTGAATCTCGTGATGCGTCGATGCGGGAAGTGCATGTTTGTTCTCCGGTCTTGTCCAGCATGTTCGGAATGGCGATACAGGGCGTCGTCGGCGTGCGTCAGAAGCCTTCCAGCACGATCTTTCCTCGCGCGCGACCGCTCTCGATGAGGGCATGGGCGCGCCGGAGATTTTCGGCATTGATGGTTCCGAAGTGATCGGCCATGGTCGTGCGCAACGTACCGTCGTCGATCAGGGTGGAGACGCGATCGAGGATTTCGTGCTGCCTGACCATGTCCGCGGTTTCGAACAGCGATCGCGTGAACATGAGTTCCCAATGAAGCGAAATCGACTTGCGTTTGAGCGGCATCGCGTCCAGCGTGTCGGGGTCGTCGATCACGGCAAGTCGGCCCTGCGGCGCCAGCGCCTCGACGAGCTGCGCGTAATGGACGTCCGTCTGAGTGAGGCTGGCGACGTAACGCACTTGCGGGGCGCCGATGCGGCGCAGCCCCTCGAGTAGCGGCTGCGTATGGTCGATGACGTCGTGTGCACCGAGCGCTTGCGCCCATGCGCGCGTTTCGGGGCGAGACGCCGTCCCGATTACACGCAGCCCCGTCAGTTGACGCGCCAGTTGCGTCAGCATGGAGCCGACGCCGCCGGCCGCACCGACGATCAGCAATGCATCGCCCGCACCGGCGCCCTCGGCGATCCCGAGGCGATCGAAGAGCAGTTCCCACGCCGTCAGCGACGTAAGCGGCAACGCTGCCGCTTGAGCATCGGAGAGCGTCGCGGGCTTGCGGCCTGCGATACGCTCGTCGACCAGAACATATTGCGCATACGCGCCGGGCCGGGCGATCGAGCCCGCGAAGAAAACCTTGTCTCCCGGAGCGAACATGGAAACGTTGCTTCCGATTGCCTCGACGGTTCCGACGGCGTCCCATCCCAGGATCCGCGGCTGCTCGGTGGGCGACCCCATACGAACCTTCGTGTCGACGGGATTGACGGCGATCGCGTCGACCTTGACCAGCAAGTCGCGCGGCTCGGCTTCGGGCTTGGACACCTCGGCATCGAAAAGGGACTCGGGATGGTCCGCGGGCAGGCCATGCTGTGTATAGACAACCGCTTTCATGGTTGAACTCCGAATGATGGTTGAGTGGCGCTGGGCTGCTCGCTGCAGACCGGGCGCCAGCGTGTGAGTGAAATACTGCTCGACCTCGACTGCGGGAAAAACGCGTTACATTAGGGAGGACTTTCACTCCAGGAATGAAAATGGTGCGGCTCGAGGACCTTCAACTATTCGTGAGAGCCGCGGCGCTCGGCAGCTTCTCGAATGCGGCGAGGGAAGCCGATCTGCTGCCAGGGCAGGTGAGCGCCGCGATTCAAAGGCTCGAGCGCGAGCTGGATACCCGTCTCTTTGCGCGCTCCACCCGAAGCCTGAAACTCACCGCGGAAGGCGAGCAGTACCTGCCCTATGCGGAGGAAGTGCTCTCCATGGTTCACGAGGGGCGTGAGCGGTTGCACGGAGGAAAGCACGCGTTGCAAGGTACGTTGCGAATCGCCGCACCGTCGGATATCGGACGCAATGCATTGCTTTCCTGGCTCGGCGTGTTCCGCGATGCGCATCCGAAGCTGGTGCTGAAGCTTTCGTTGTCCGACTACGTGACCGACGTATTTCGCGATCCGGTGGACGTGGCTATCCGCTATGGCGCGCCGGAGGCCGCAAGCTACGTCGCGCTTCCGCTCGCCGAAAGCAACCGAAGAGTGCTCGTCGCCGCTCCGGAATACGTGAAACGGCACGGCGCGCCTGCGTCGCTCGACGAGCTGGTTTTGCACGACTGTTTGCCCTACGTGCTCGGTGGGCGTGTCTACGATCGCTGGCTGTTCCCCGCAAGCGGCGTGAGGCGGCAGGTCACGGTGAAGGGTGTGCTGCTGTGCGACGATGCCGAAATTGCGAGGCGCTGGGCTGTCGAGGGCAGGGGCATTGCCTACAAATCCTGGCTCGATGTCCATGACGACGTCAGAGCGGGGCGCCTGACAGTATTGCTGCCCGATCAGCGAGGCGAGGCGGCTCCGCTGAGCCTCGTGTGTCCGCATCGTCGCCAGTTCTCGCCGGCGGTCAGATACCTTCATGCGCACCTCCGCGAACGAATTTCGCCGATGATCGCCGCGATGCGCGACTACGTTGGCGACGCGATGGAGTAGCACGGCCTTTTTAGCCGCGCGAGCCGTGACGTGCGGAGGTGAATGGAGAACGACGCGCAACGGAGTATTCATCAGCTTCTCGGCTCCAATTCGGGACGCTGTCTGGTCCCCAGGTTTCGTTAACGTCCAGTCGCGATAGTCCACGGCAACCGGGTTCCCGCTGGCGGATCGCCCACGTTCGAGCGTCGTTCAGGCGCCTTTCGGGTCATCGGGCAACACATGCAGCCAGTTTGGCGTTTCGGAGCTGCCCGGAAAATCGTCTCGCCGTGTATTCGAGCTAGTCGAAAATAGTCAACGCACCTATGCGCAGGTATAGGGGGCTTGCGAGCATCGGTGCGGGAAGGCGAAGAACGCGCGTTGAAAGCTGTTTTCAGGGAGAGGCCATTGAGGTCGGCCAATTGTCTTCCTACCATTCACTCGGGTTTTATCCCTTGATAACTTTACGTTCACGTTGGTTAAGGAGAGTGTGATGAAGAAAACGATCGCGTCGATGCTGTATGTCAGCTATTTGGCCTTCGGTATTTCAGCCCATGCGGCGGAGCAGAATACTGCTCCGCCGCCGGAGCAGGTCGTCAGCCAGAAAGAAGTGACGAAGAGTGAAAAGAAGGCGCAACGCGCGGCCGATCGCGCTCTGTCGCGGAAAATCGTATGGGCGCTGTCGAAAACGAAAGGATTGAATGCAATCAACGTGCGGGTGCTCGCTCGCCGGGGAGCCGTGACCCTGACCGGATACGTACCCGACAGCGAGCAAGTCCAGCTTGCCGGCGATAGCGCCGCGCGGGTCGCGGGCGTGACGTCCGTCGTCAACAATGTGGTGCCGGGCGAACCGGGCCGTTGATTGCCGTCACCGGAGGCCGACGTGCGCGTACCGATGCGTTCGCGCGTCGCCCGGTGTGCGCGGCGGCTCGCAGGCCGAGTTCCGATTTTGAATGTTGCATGGCGCTGTGCACGGAAAAGGGGTGCTTTCGTCGCGCCGAAATAACGTCCTTTTTGCCGGGTAATCGGTGGGTCGATATCGCGCCGACACGTTCATGACGTGCCTGAAAATGAATGATCTGAAGGCGAAACGGGCCGGCCCCGATGTTGACGAGCAAAGTCAGTTTTTCGGTAAATCGCATTCAAATTCAAGCGGCGAATTTTTATGATGACAACTGGTGCAATTAAATCGGGTCGTGGGTTTTCGATGTCGATAATTGTCGTGCGCGTTGCGTGACGCGACCTATTCGGCATTTGGCGCGGTTATCTGGCAGTAAAACCAGGGGCGCGAGCTCCGACTCGTCATCGTCGCTATCCTGCCGGCCGTTTCCGGTCGGCACTTCGTTATCCAACTCGTTGAGAGATATATGACACGCTTGACTACCCTGAAGCCGTCGGAAGCTACCGGCGAAACCGCAGCTGTGTTCGGTCAGATCAAGGCCGCACTTGGGAAGGTCCCGAACGCCTACGCGACCATCGGCACGCACAGCCCGGCCGGTCTTTCGGCCATGTTGAACGTCGATGCGGCGATCGCGGCAAGTTCTCTGGATCAGGCCGATATTGAAACGGTGCGCCTTGCGGTAAGCGCGCTGTCCGGTTGCGACTATTGCCTGGCCGCTCATACGATGCTCGGCAGGATGTCGGGTCTCACGCCGGAAGTGATGAAGAATATCCGCGCCGGTCGCGCGTCGGGGGAGGCCCGGCGTGATGCGCTGCTCTCGTTCGTGCGATCGATCGCGACGACGCGCGATACCGTGCCCCCGGGCGTGCTGGAGGCGGTGCTGGACGCGGGGTATACCGAGCGGCAGGTCATCGAGATCATCCTGGTCATGACATCGATCACCTTCACCAACCTGGTGAACCGCGTGAACGACACTACGCTGGACTTTCCGGCAGTCGACTGAACGTGTCCGGCGTCGGCTCGACTGACGGCCAATACCCGGTGTCGTTCCGGAACGCCACACAGCGCCCGTCGGGCGCTGTGTGCATTGACGCTCGCGAAGCAGTTGGAAGACTGAATGAGCGACGGGGCGCCATGCGGACGAACCGGTCCGTCCGATCGTGTCGCCGTACTGGCGTGTCTAAGGAAAGCAGATGCTCGAAAGATCCCTTTACGATGGAGAATGAAAATGTCAAAGCAGTTTGTCGTTGCCACGATTACCGCGGATCCGCAACACGCGAAGGCGGTGGAAGCGGCGTTGTTGGCGGCCGTACCGGCCGTCCGGACCGAGGATGGGTGCGAGCAGTATGAGTTGCATCGCGACCGCGAGGCGGCTCATCGCTTTACGATGATCGAGCGATGGCGGGACGAACGTGCGCTGAAGGTCCACGGCGAAGCACCGGCGTTCCAGAACCTGGCGCGCGAACTCGCGGGCAAGGCGACGCTCGATGTCGTGCTGCTCGAGAAACTGATCTAGGCGAACCGAAATCATTCTGGAACAAGCCGGCGGCCGGATCGATTTCCGGCCGCCGTTATTTTTCGTTCGTTCGCTCGAGGCCGGACGTCGCGTGCGCGACGTCGATCATCGAACGAGCAGCGCGAGTACGGGCGCGACGAGTGCGGTCAGGACGCCGTTCATTCCGATGGCCTGCTCGCGTATCCGCGGGCCGGTGCTTGTCTCGATCGCGTCATGATTGAAGCGATTCCCGACACCCGGCCGCGCAGGTCTTCGCGTTGACCGACGCACGGGATACGAGCAGGCTGCCGGTCGCCAGCGCGAGAAACACCAGTGAACTGCCGATCGACCCTGTCAAACCGAACGCGGGATACACCCACCCCGCGACGGCGGAGCCGACGCCGATGCCGCAAAACACGAAGGATGCGGTCAAGGCCAGCGCAATGCCTCGCCATTGCGGTACGAGTTCGACGATGCGCCGTTGCTGTGAAGGCCACAGCAGGTCGGTCGCGAACGCCCACGCCGTCAGTGCGACAAAAAGCAGGTGCAGGCTCGGGGGCGTGAACCAGAGAAACACCAGGTCCGCTGCAAGCAGGGCGAGGCCGGCGAGCAGCATCGTTTCCGCGCTATGGCGCCGCGCGGCGCGCGTCACGAACAGGTTGCCCGCGACGCCGGCGACGCCGAGCACCACGAGCGAAGTCGACACCATGTCGGCGCCTGCGTGGAATACGTCGCGAATGATGGGTGCGATAAAAGCGTACGTCGAATAGACGCCGGCCGCGATGAAGAACACGACCAGAAATGCACTGAGCGTAGCGGTGCGCGTCAGAAGAGAGACCATCGTCGCGAATTCGATGTTCTCGCCCCGGCTCGTGTCGGGTACTGCCCATACGATGAGCGCGGCGGTCACGGCGCCGGCGAGCCCGATGGCGACGAAGAGCGATCGGGCGCCCCATGCGTGCGCGATCCATGCGGACAGCGGCATGCCGACCAGGCCGGCGACGCTCAAGCCGAGCAGCACGGTGGCAATCGCGCTGCCCTGCTGGTCGCGCTCGACGAGGCTCGAACCCAAGGCGCCGAGCACGGGGCCGATGAAACCCGCGCCGAGCCCCATCAGCACGCGCGACAGCAGCAGCACGGGATAATTCGGCGCGGCCGCCAGCAGGAGGGCAGCCGTACTGAACAGCGCCAAGCCGAGCAAAACCTGGCGACGGCGTCGCAGATGTCCAAAACCGACTTGCAGCAGCGGAGCGGCGAAAGCGAACGTCACACCGAACACGGTAACGAGGTAAACGCTTTGCGAATCGGCGAGCCCCCATTGACGCGATATCGAGTCGAGGCTGCCGACGACGGAGAGCGCGCCCGTCGCCTGTACGAAGTACGCGAGGCTGAGGGTGTGGAGTGCGCGCGCCGTCCGCGCGGAAAAGGGCGTAGTCATGAGAGAGTCCTTTCGAGGCTTGAGAAGCACGCGGCGCCGCAGACGAGACGGGCACGCACCGATCAACCGACTAGCTGCCGAGCGTGTGCAGAACCAGCGCGGCCGCGGCGTGGAATGCGCCCGCGGCGACAATCAACAGTCCGAGCGTTCGACGCAGAAGGCCGGGCATCTGGGTTCAACCCTGCGTCAATGGCGTGTAATTCGACGCCTTCGTGACGTCGGCCCGCGGGTTCGAGATGGCGTTTTCCATCAGGCCGACCACCTTCCCGCCGCTCACCAGCGCGGGCACGTCGTGGCTTGGCAGCAGGAAGCGGCTCGTTGCAAGCGCGCGCTTGATCGCGCGCTTCTCGTCGAGCGTCGACATCGCGCGGTTCGCGGTAATGGTGGGTTCGTGCGCGGCCTGGTCGAGGATCGGGTCGATCAACTGATCCTTCAGGTTGTAGGCGATGTCGCCGCAGATGTTGGCAATGCCTTCGTCGGTTTCGATGAGCACCGACAGCGAACCCGGCGTATGGCCACCGGAGAGACGGACCGCGACGCCAGGAATGACCTCTTCCTCGAACGTGCCGTCCACGTCGAACAGCCGGATTGCGCCGCGCGTATGCAGGCGGTCGATCAGATGCTTCGTATCGGCCGCGGTGTACATCAGCGGGCCCATGATCCCGGATGCCGCGAATTCCAGCTCGCGACGCGAGATACCGACGGTTGTCGTCATGGGAAATCGGTCGGTCATGCCGACGTGATCGATATGTGCGTGCGTATGGACGATGTGACGGATGTCGCTCATCTTCAGGCCGTGTTGAGCGAGGTGATACTCGATCGTCATCTCTGGCGTGACTTCGTAGGGCAGACCGAATTCAGCGTACTGCTCGACGCTGCGCGAACCCGTATCGACGAGCACGGGATGCGCGCCACCCGTGATCAGAAACCCGAGCACCGGTATCGTCACCTGCTTGCCGGGTTCGCGAAACAGGACGAGGCCGCTCGAATCGAGCGACATGTTGCCGAAGTTGATCGGGTGAATCTTCAAGCTCATGGCTGCTCTCCGCTGTAGATCGGTACTTTATTGAACCGATCGGTTCAGTATGATCAAGCGGGCGAGGCGGGGCCAATTAAAAAAACCAATCGGTTCAAAATGATTGGTCTATCGCGACGCGGGCCGACCGCGGACGAGCGTCAGAGGAGGCGTAGCGCTTGCATGAATGCGCCGACGGCGTCGCCTTCGGCCTCGGCGGGCAAATTGCGCTCGATGCAATAGCCGGCAAAGAACACCGTCACGATCGTGGCGATGGTCGCGGCAGGCAGGTGATGAGGCTCGGCCTCGATATTTTCGATGATCTGCGGGATTAGCCGATGGTGATACGCGCCGACGACTTCGCGCACGCGGTCGGACAACGACGGGAATTCACGCAGCGAATTGACGGAGAAACAACCTACGCAGCCGTCGTCTTGCGCATCGCCCAGCCGCAGGAAGCGCTCGATGTTGCCGTAACTTTTCGGCTCCGCGGTAAGGATCTGCAGCGCCCCGCGATGTTCGTAGTAGTAGAGGAGGGTATGCAGGAACAAGTCTTCCTTGTCTCCGAACTCCGCATAGAGCCCGGACTTGTTGACGCCCGACGCCCGTTCCAGCTGCTGGAGCGACGTGCCGGCGAAGCCGTACTTCCAAAAGAGCGGGAGGACCTTTTGCAACACGCCTTCGCGACTGAATTTTTTGGGTCTGCCCATGCCCGTCACACCATGAGATGATTTGCAAACATTTTAAACCGAACGGTTTTTTTGGGGGCCGGGCGAATCGATACGGCGACCGGCGGGGTGCGGGGCTGTATCCGGTGTCGCGGCCGTTCGATCGACTACCCCATGTGCATCGTCGCGCCGACATACCCGCGTTAGCCGGCTATCCCGAAAGGCATGAGCGGCGCGGCTTGATTTACGGACGGGTTAAACGGCATCGATTATAAAAACGCCAGGGAAAATTATTTAAACAATCGAAACGGTGTGATTTTATTTTCGCTCGGGCAAACAAAATTTCCGTGTTGGCAAAGGTCATTAATCCCGCTCTGTCATTCAATGTCGCCATACCGGTCGGATGTATGTCTGGCGGCGATTTGCGAGACGATGAATAATTTCGACCCCTTATTGGCAACCCGGAAATTTATCGGAAACGTAAAGGATTGCAATATGAAGTCGTTATCCGTGCATTCCGGTTGCGGGGCATGATTTTATTTGGCAGGATTTCATCGGGCGCCCGATTTTAAAACAACAAAGCGATCGACAGTTCAATTTGCTGAAATAACGTGCGATGCCGGGGCGACCCCTTGCAAGACAGCTGATCGGAAAAACAGGTAACGAGGCGGCGAACGTGCGACCGTTCGCGATCATTGAATCAATCGCTTGTCCGGCAACGTCGATGCGGCACTCGAACGATCCGGGCGAATCCGACACGGGGCGGCCATGGCGATACTCAAGAACGACGCTTCCGGAGAAGCATGCCTGCTCCGCGCGTATCACGTGTTCGGCCGCGACGACGCGCGCTGCGACACGGTCATCCGGGACGGCTCGGTGTCCCGCGTCCATGCCCATGTCCGCTGGGCCGGCGGGCTCTGGGAACTCCACGATCACAGCAGCAACGGCACGTCGGTATCGGGCGTATCGCTGCGCGACGGCGAGCATGCGGTGCTGCGGCAAGGCGACGTGATCCGCTTCGGCAGGGCCGGCATCGCGCCCTGGCGCGTCGAATCGCTCGACGATCCGGCCGATACGCTGTGGCCGATCCGCGGCGCCGTCGCGCCGATCGTGCTCGCGCCGCGCCAGATCCTGCCGGCCCCTGCCGCGCAGCCGGTCACGATCGTCCGATCGCCGGCGGGCGAATGGCTGTGCGACGACACGCTGCCGCCGCGCGCGCTCCATGACGGCGACGAAGTGTCGACCGGCGACTTCGCATGGCGCCTCGCCCTCGCGCGCCAAGGCTCGACGGTGACGCTCGCCGCCCACGCCGATCCGGCCGCGCCGACGCAACTGCTCGAATTCTTCGTCAGCCGGAACGAGGAGCACGTGCGCATGCTGCTGCATGTCCGCGGCGGCGTGGTCGACCTCGGCGAGCGCGCCCATCACTACAGCCTCGTCACGCTCGCCCGAGCGCGCTCGGCCGACAGGCAGGCCGGCCACGACGCCGCCACGCAGGGATGGATCGAGCTCGACCGGCTCGCGCGCATGCTCGGCATCGACACATCCCACGTCAATGTGCAGATTCATCGCGCCCGGAGCCAGTTCGCGGCGCTGCCCGGGCTGGGCGCCAGCCAGCTCGTCGAGCGTCGGCGCGGCAGCGTCCGCTTCGGCGATGTTCCGTTCCGGATCGTGCGCGGCGAGCATCTCGAATGCGAGTGGGTGCCGAGCGGCGGGCCGCGTCCCGGCGCGCCGCGCGCGGTGCCGGGCCCGGCCGTCCATTGTCCGTGAACGCCGGAGGCCCGGCCGTGTTGCCGATCGTGTCCCGCGCGCCCGCCGGGCCGGATGCATCTGAACCGCCGAGGCATGCGGCGCCTTTTGCGACGCTCGCCGGCAGATGGCATTACCGGCTCGGCGCGCTGCTCGGCGAAGGCGGCAACGGCGTGGTGTTTCGGGCGACCTGCGACGAGACGGGGCTCGCGGTCGCGATCAAGCTGATGCGCGACGACGCCGCGTTGATCGCGCCGGAGCGCATGCGCCGGCGTGCGCGCTTCCGGCGCGAGACGAGCCTGTGCGAGGCGCTGCGGCATCCGAACATCGTGGCGCTGCTGGACCAGGGGCAGGCGCCCGACGGGCGGCTGTTCGCGGTATTCGAACTGGTCGAGGGCCGGACGCTGCGCGACCGGCTCGCCGCGGACGGGCCGCTGTCGGCCATCGACACCGGGCGGCTGATGACGGAAGTGCTCGACGCGCTCGCGGCCGCCCATCGGCGCGGCATCGTGCATCGCGATCTGAAGCCGCAGAACGTCGTGATCGCGATGGCCGACGACGGGCCGCACGCGAAGCTGCTCGATTTCGGCATCGGCGCGTTGCTGCCCGGTACCAAAGACATCACGCGTCGGACCGCGACGCTCGCGACCGAGGTGCTCGGCTCGCCGCCCTACTGTGCGCCCGAGCAATTGCGCAACGAGCCGCCGACGCCCGCCAGCGACCTGTATGCGTGGGGCCTGATCGTGCTCGAATGCCTGACCGGCGAGGTCGTCATGCAGGGCGCGAGCGTGGCCGAGATCCTCCATCAGCAGCTGAGCCCCGTGGATGTCGCGCTTCCGCCGCCGATCGCCGCGCTGCCGCTCGGCGCGGTCCTGCGGCATGCGCTGAACAAGAATCCTCGGCAGCGCGCCGCGTCGGCCGACGCGCTCGCGGCGCAGTTTCGTGCGCTCAACTTCGCCGCGCTCGTCGGCCGGTTCGACACCGGTCGCACCGGCCGACGCGCACGTGCGCGCCCGCTTGGGCCGCGCGGCGAGACGATCGCGGAGGGGGGCGAGTACCGGCAGATCACCACGCTGTGCTGCTGCGTGACGATCGCCGGAGAGGGCCGCCAACGTCGTGCCGGAACCGAGCAGGGGATGGCGCTCGACGGCTACGAGGCGCAGTGGCTGACGAAGTGCGCCGATATCGCGATCGGTTACGGCGCGCACGCGGGTGGACGGCTCGGCGACACGCTGCTGTTCCATTTCGGCCTGCAAGGGGACATCGACCGGCCCGCGCGTCGCGCGGCGCGGGCGGCGCTCGACATGGTGCGCGTCGCCGAGCGTGCGCGGCTGCCGGTGCCGTCGGCCGCCGGCGGCAGTGCCGGCGGCGCGGAAGAAGGCTGGCGAGTCGAAGTGGCCGCCGCGATTCACGTCGGGCAGATGTTCGCGCATGCGTCGCACATGTCGGGCGCGTCGACGCCGGCCGCGGCGTCGCGGCTGCTGCGGCTGGCCAGGCCCGGACAGATCCTGATCAGCGACGATGCGCGGCTCGTGCTAGAACGGCATGCCGATTCGCGTCCGACCGCGTTGCGGCTGGCGCGCGCGGGCCTCGTGTCGCAGCCGGTTCATGAATTGCTCGGCGAGCGGCACGCCGATACGCCGTTCGATTCGCTCGACGCGGGCGGGCGGACGCCCATGGTCGGCCGCGCGCGCGAATTCGACGTGCTGTTGCGCGCGTGGCAGGACACGCACGAGCGGCATCGTCGCGCGATGCGTGGCGAGCCGCTGCCGCGCGGCGTGCCGCGGCTCGTCGTCGGCGATGTGGGCTTCGGCAAGTCGCGGCTCGTGCACGAACTGTGCGAGGCCGTGCGGACGCGCGGCCATGCCTTTGCGCATTGCGGGTGCCTGCCCGAACGCGAGAATCATGCGTTGTTTCCGGTCCTGCGATTCATCGCCGCGCACTGGCACGTCGACGCCGATCGCGCGCCGGGCGCCGCGCTCGCGGCGATCGACGCGATGATCGCGCCGCTCGATTGCGACCATGCGGCGGCGCGTGTCGCGCTTGCGTCCTGGCTTGGGCTGCCCTGTGATGCGAACGGGCTCCTGTGGTCGAGCGCGCGCCAACAGCACGCGCTGTTCGACGTCCTCGAGCAACTGATCGTGTCGCTCGGCAACGGCGCGCCGGTGCTGCTCGTGATCGAGGACGTTCAGTGGCTCGATCGCTCGACCGAGGATTTTCTCGCGTATCTGCAGCACTCGCCGCGCGCGGCGGCACTGTGCATCGTGCTCACGTCGCGCCCCGACAAGCTCGCGCGCTGGCGCGGCGCGACCGACCGCGTGGTGCTGCGCCGCCTGCCGCGCGACGACGCGCAGCGCCTGATGTCGGCGCATCTGGGCCCGGGCGCGGTCGATCCGGCGTGGCTCGACCGGCTCGCCGATCGCACGGCCGGCATCCCGCTGTTCATCGAGGCCGTCGCGCGCGAACTGACGGTGAGCGGCGCGGACGGTCCGATTGCCGAGCCAGCGGCAACGGACCCGTACCCGCTGCCGCTCAGTCTCGGCGGCATGCTCGGCCTGGCCTTCGACCGGATCGACGACGCGCGCGACACCGCGCAGCTGGCCGCGACCATCGGGCTCGAAGTGGATGCGCAATTGCTCGCCGACGCGTCGCCGCACGATCGCGCCACGCTCGACGCACATCTGCGGCTGCTGCTCGAAGAGCGGATCGTGTACGCGCAGCATCGGCGCGACCGCGTGTTCTATGCGTTCCGCCATGCGCTGATTCGCGACGCCGCGTACGAATCGATGCCGCCTGCCGTACGGCGCGGCAATCATGCGCGCGTCGGCCGTGCGCTGCTCGCGCAGGCCGATCGCGGTGCCGGTGCGCATGCGTTCGGCGTCGCCGCGCACTTCGCGCGCGCAGGCGCGTACGCGGACGCGATCGCGCACGGCATCGATGCGGCGCATCGCGCGCTCGAGCGTTCGCGATACGACGACGCGATCCGCTACGGGCAGGCCGTGTCCGACTGGCTCGCTACTGCCGATCACGCGCGGCGCGAACACGACAGTGCGCGCATCCGCGCCACGTTGACGCACGCGACGAGGGCGCGATTCGGCTGGGCCGACCCGCGGGTACGCGAGCATGCGGAGCAGTTGCTGCGGCAGACGCAGACGCTCGACGATCCGGAGTTGGAGATCAGCGCGTTGTGGACGCTGGCGACCTATTACCACGTCGCCGGCGACCGTCCGACCGTGCGCCGGATCGGCAAGCGGCTCGACACGCTCGCGACCGAGCGCGGCGATGCGGGCGTGCAGGTCGCGGCGGACGCGATGCGCGGTATGAGCCTGTGGATCGACGGCGACTATGCGCGCGCCCGTGCCGCGTTCGACGCGGTGCTGGCTGGCTACGACGTGCGACGCGACGCCGGGCACCGGCGCGTCCTGGCGCTCGATACGCGCGCGTGGGCGATGGCATCGCTCGCCAGCGTGCGCTGGTGCATGGACGACGATCCGCAGCCGTCGTTCGCGATGGCGCGCGAAGCCGTCTATTGCGCGACCTGTCTCGATCATCTGCCGACGCTCGGCGTCACGATGCTATACCTCGCGCGCACGCATCAGCTCGCCGGAGACCGCGACGCGGCGCGAGCGGTGTCGGAAGCGATTCTCCGCCTCGCGGGCACGCACCGGCTGCGGGCAGTCGGGCATTACGCCGCGATCATTCATGCGTGGGCGCAACGCGATCGCGCGGGCGTCGTCGCGCACCTCGATGCGCAGCGGCAGTCGGGCGGCCTGCTCGGCATGACCTACTACGCGTCGTTGCTCGCCGAGCTGGATGCCGAACGCGGCGACTACGGCGCGGCGCTCGCGCAGATCGGACAGTGTCTCGCCTTGTGCGAATCGAGCGGCGAACGGTATTACGAAGCCCAGCTGTTGCTCAAGCAGGCCGAGTTCTTGCGCCGGGCCGATCGGCGCTGCGGCGGCGTGGCCGCGCTCGATGCGTGCCGGCGCGCAGCCGAAATTGCAACGACGGCGGGCATGGGCCGGATCGCGAGGCTCGCCGAGGCGACGTTGCAGTCGTTGCCGTAAGCCGTTCAAACCGACATTCATCATCGACGGTTTTTATGTGCGGTTTGAACGCGGCGCGAAGCAGCCCGGTCGCGCCGCGAGGCCATCGGACGCCCGCGATTGTATCCATCCACTTTGCGCGGATCGCAGGCGGGCCGCGGAACCGCCTGCCGCTGCGATTCCTTCGGCCTGCCGCCGCCGACGACTTCACGGCGCGCTGGCTTCGTCGATCTGGCGGATGTCGTCCTGATCGAGCTTGATGCGGATCGCTTCGCCGAGCAGTTCGAGCTGCTCGAGCGACGTCGCGCTCGCGATCGGCGCGGTGATCGTCGGCCGCGCGATCTGCCATGCGAGCGCGATCGCGGCCGGCTGCGTGCCGTGCTTCGCCGACACGGCGTCGAGCGCCGCGAGGATGCGCAGGCCGCGTTCGTTCAGATAGCCGGCGACGCGATCGCCGCGCACGCTCTTCTTCAGGTCGGCCTCGCTGCGATACTTGCCCGACAGGAACCCGCTCGCGAGCGCGTAGTAGTTGACGACGCCGAGCTTCAGGTCGCGCACGACCGGTTCGAGATCGCGTTCGTAGTCGGCGCGGTTGAGCAGGTTGTATTCCGGCTGGATGACCTGATACGCGGGCAGTCCGTCGCGCGCGCTGATGGCGGCGGCTTCGCGCAGGCGTGCGCCGCTGTAGTTCGACGCGCCGATGATGCGCACCTTGCCCGCTTCGATCAGCGTTTGATACGCGCCGAGCGTTTCTTCGAGCGGGGCCGTGTCGGCGAGATCGCGGTGCGAGAAATACAGGTCGATGTAGTCGGTCTGCAGGCGGCGCAGCGAATCGTCGACGGCCTTCAGGATGTTGTCTTTCGACAGTCCCGCGCGCGCGCCGAGCAGGCCGACCTTGGTCGCGATCACGACCTGCTCGCGCTTGCCGGAGCGCTTCAGCCACTTGCCGATGATCGTTTCCGATTCGCCGCCGTGGTTGCCGGGAACCCAGGCCGAATAGACGTCGGCCGTGTCGATGAAGTTGATGCCGGTGTCGGCGAGCGCGTCGAGCAACGCGAACGATGCGTTTTCGTCGACGGTCCAGCCGAAGACGTTGCCGCCGAACGCGAGCGGCGAAACCTGGATGCTGGATGTACCGAGGGTGCGATGTGCCATGTTCCTCTCCGATAACTAGCAGGTAACGGGATTGAACTGCGGGATGGGTCGAAGCGATCGCGGCGGGAGGGCAGGGTGCGCGGTGCGGTTCCGCCGTGGTCGCGGGACACCGGACATTCTCGCCGATCGTTTCGATTCGTGCAGGCAGCGCGCCGCCGCGATGGTGGACGGCTTGCGGCAGATGGCGGATACCGTGTCCGCTACGTGAGCGCTCCGTGCGGCTGCGTTCGATCGGGAGCGAATTTTTTGCGACGCGGTGCGCGACGGAAGGAGGCTGACTGCCCCGGTATTGCAGCGGAGCGGGTGAACGACGGGCGGCAGGACGCCGCCCGTGCGCAGACGGTTCGCTCAGCGCAACTGCACGGCCGCGAGAAACAGCACCATGCTGCCGATCGCGCCATCCAGCACGCGCCACGCGAACGCCTTGCGGAACCACGGCGCCAGCAATCGCGCGCCGTAGCCGAGCCCGAGGAACCACACGACGCTGACCGTCATCGCGCCGATCGCGAACGCGAGCCGCGCGCCTTCCGGCTCGCGCGCGCCGGCCGTGCCGATCAACAGGAACGTGTCGAGATACACGTGCGGGTTGAGCCACGTGAACGCGAGCGTCATCAGCACGATCGCGAGCGCGCCCTGCGGCGGCGGCGCGACCGCGTCGCCGCGCACGTCGAGCGTGTCGTGGCCCGGCTTGAACGCACGGCGCAGCGCATTGATGCCGAACCACGCGAGATACGCGAGGCCGACGTACAGCACCGCATGGACGAAGGTCGGATAGCGCTCGACGAGCGCCGATGCGCCGCCGACGCCGGCGCCGATCAGGATCATGTCGGACACCGCGCACAGCAGCACGATCTTGCCGACGTGCGAGCGCATGATGCCCTGGCGCAGCACGAATGCGTTCTGCGCGCCGATGGTGACGATGAGCGACGCGCACAGTGCGGCGCCGTGGGAAAAAGCGAGCCAGTTCATGAGGAGGGACAGCCGTGGAAGCAGTAGACGAATGAATCGGGTAGCGCTAGTCTGCGGTCAGCACGGGAATAAGAGAAGCTAAATCACCTAATGCGGATTAAGGAAATCTAATGCTCGACTACGCGTTGCTCGATGCCCTCGCGGCCGTGATCCGGCACGGCTCGTTCGAGCGGGCGGCCAAGGAGCTGAACGTCACGCCGTCGGCGGTGTCGCAGCGCGTGAAGCTGCTGGAGGAGCGGGTCGGCAGCGTGCTCGTCAAGCGCGGGCAGCCGTGCGTCGCGACGACGTCGGGCGCACTGCTGTGCCGGCATACCGAGCGCGTGCAGCTGCTGGAAGCCGAACTGGGCGGCCGGATGCCCGCATTGCCGGGCCAGATCGCGAGCGCGTGGCCGACGCTGCGCGTGGCCGTCAACGACGACAGCGTCGCGACGTGGTTCATCGACGCGGTCGGGCCATTCTGCACGGCGCGCGAGACGCTGCTCGACCTCGTGATCGACGATCAGGATTACACGGCGTCGCGCATCCGCGACGGCAGCGTGCAGGGCGCGGTGACCGCGCAGGCCGAGCCGATCCAGGGGTGCCGGTCGGAGCGGCTCGGGCGGATCCGCTATCGCGCGGTGTGCTCGCCGGCGTTTTACGCACGCTATTTCGACGCGGGGATCACGCGCGATGCGCTGCGCCGCGCGCCGTGCGTGATGTTCAATCCGAAGGACGGGTTGCAGGCGCGTTTCATCCGGCGCGTGACGCGCGCGGATCTCGATCCGCCGCAGCACTGGATACCGCACGTCGCGGGCTATCTGCGCGCGTGCGAAACGGGATTGGGATGGGGGATGTGCCCGGACCGGATGGTCGACCGCCAACTGGCGGCGGGCGAATTGATCGACATGTCGCGCGGGCGAACCATCGACATCGATCTGTACTGGCAGAGCTGGCGTCTGTCGATCGGCTGGCTCGACGATTTCAGCGCGGCGCTGAAGGCGCGTGCCGCGCTGTTTCTCGATTGACCGGCGACGTCATGCAGGCGGCGTCAGACGTGCTGGAGGCCGTCGAAGTCGACGATCTGCACGTGGCGGCCCTGCATTTCGATCAGGCCGCGCTTCTGGAATTTCGACAGCGTGCGGCTGACCGTTTCGAGCGTCATGCCGAGATAGCTGCCGATGTCTTCGCGCGTCATCCGCAGGTTGAATTCCGACGGCGAGTAGCCGCGCTTCAGGTAGCGCGACGAGACGTCGAGCAGGAAAGCGGCGACGCGCTCTTCGGCATTCAGCGAACCGAGCAGCATCGTTTGCGACGTTTCTCGCACGATCTGTTCGCTCATCAGCTTGTGCATGCGCAACTGCATCGAGCCGGCTTCCGAGCACAGCGCCTTGAGCGCGCTGTACGGAATCACGCAGACCGAGCTGTCTTCCAGCGCGACCGCGGTGCGCGGGTGCGTATCGTCGCAGATGCCGTCGAGGCCGAGCGCTTCGCCGGCGAGGTGCAGGCCCGTGACCTGTTCGCGGCCGTCATGGCGCGTCGCGACGGTTTTCAGCGAACCCGAGCGCACCGCGTACAGGTTGTCGAATGCGTCGCCTTCGCGGAACAGCGCTTCGCCGCGCTTGACCGGGCGTGCCGCGCAGATGACCGACTCGAGGCGGCTCAGCGCTTCGGGCGCCAGGCCCTGCGGCATGCACAGGTGCCGCATCGCGCACGACGAGCAGTGTGCGGCCTGGCGGGGAGCCCAGCTACCGGCATGGGGCGTGGCGGCGGGGCGGGTGGCGACGGGCGTCAGCATGATCGTTTACTCCGGCGTTGAATCGACGAAATCATTGTCCCACCGCAAGTTGCCGCTGTCGGGTGACAAAACGTCGCGACCGGCCACGCGTGCCGAACGCCGCTCACGCAGCCGGCTCGTCCGTGTTGGCGGCCGCCGGGATCAGCAGCACCGGCAGCGTCGCGTGGCGCACGCATTGTTCGGCGATGCTGCCGAGCACGAGGCGGCGGAAGCCGCGGCGGCCGTGCGTGCCGAGCACGAGCAGATCGGCGCCGAACGCTTTCGCGCCGTCGAGGATCAGCGACGATACGTCGTTGATCGACGTCGCTTCGTTCAGCCGTGTTTCGCCTTTCACGCCGGCGGCCTGCATCAGCTTCGCGAAATCCTGCGCGAGCGCGTTGCCCTGCGCGACGAGCTGATCGCGCAGCACGGACGGATCGTAGCCGGGCACGTTGTAGTAGATCGCGGCGTTCTCGACGACGTAGAACGGCTGCAGCTCCGCGCCGTGCGCTTTCGCGAGCGCCAGCGCGGCATCGAACGCATGGCGGGACGTGTCGCTGCCGTCGACGGCAACCAGAATACGCTTGTACATAGTGTCTCCGAGTGGCGGGTTGAAACGAAGTCGGCCGGATGGCCGAGCGGGCCGGGTAATGCGCAATGCTGCGAGGCAGGGTAAACCAACGGCCGCGATCGTGCAGCGAGGTGCGCGCCGTGCCGCGCGGCCGCGCTATTGCTGTCCCGGTCGTGCATGGCCATGCACGCGACGCATGTGGTGTCGCGCGGTGCGCATCGTGTGGGTCGGCTGCGTCGTCGGCGAAAACGCATGCGCACGCATCGACCCGGCACGGCAACCATGCCGATGCGCCGTACGTATCGCCATTCAATCGCAATCGCGCCGTGACGCCATGACTTTGGTCAATGCATGTGCGTCGATGCGATGCGCGGCATGCATGATCGCGACTGCAATGCCAATACGCGGAATCGTTCACGGCGGCATCGTGCGAGCGCGTATCGGCCGGCGGCCCAGTCGCACGCGCCGATGCACCGTCATCGATCACCGTCATCGACCGATGTCGATTCCCGATCGAACGATCGATTCAAACGCTGCGCCGGTTATTTCGGCACGACCATCAACTCGATGACGCGCGCCGGCCGGCGGCCGTGGCCGGGCCAGTACGCGCTGCCGTACATCCGGTGAACGGGACCGAACGGCGCGTCGCCCGCGGGCGGCACGTCGAAGCCTTTCTCGATCACCCTATAGCCGGCGCGCAACGCGAACGCCGGGTGGTTGCCGTCGGGGCGGCTGTCGAACCCGGCGAAGCCGTCGCCGGCCTCCGGCATCGCGTTGACGAGCGACGCATTGCTGCGCGTGACCTGGTCGGGCGAGATCGGCCCGACGCCGGCGAGCCGCGACGCTTCGCGCTGCTTGCCGTCGGTGTCGACCGTGCTGTCGTGCGTGTCGTCGTTGTCGAGTTCGATGCTGCGCGGATGCGCACGACGTGGTTGAGCGGATGATTCCATCGCGGCTCTCCTGGCGGCGACAGGCTCCGGATCGAAGCAAATCCCGTTCCGGCCACGACGGGAAAAGGCGCACGGGCGATCGCCGCGGTCGCCCGACGCGCACTGATTTGTCATGATTTATTTCAGCTAGAAGACGCGTTTTCTACAGAGTATGATTCTTTTCCTGCGAAGCGGCGACAGGGGATGAAGTCTCGCCGTCTCTGCCCGCGCCGGGGCGTCGCAGCACCCTTAAAGACGGGTAGCGAACAACAAAGCAAGGGACTAGAGGTGGCGGATTCATGCAAGCGACTACTGCCTTCACGCATCGCGGTTATCTGTTGAATTGCGCGCCCGCACGCGCCAGTGACGGTTCGTTCAAGCCCTACGTCGTGATCTCCCGATCGAGCGACGGGGAACTCGTGGCGAACCGGTTTTTTCCGATCGAGCTCCAGTTCAACGACGAAGGCGACGCGATCGCGCACGCGCGCGACTGGGCCGTGCGCTGGATCGACGCGAGCAGCATCTCGATGTGACGCCGTCGCGCGCGAGCGGCGTCGGCCGTCCGGCCGATCCCTGGGGCGCCGCTTCCGGACAAAAAACGCGGTAATCTTGCGGAACCCGTCACTTTACTAGCGGCCGCGCAACCGCGCGCGGCTGCCCGCATTGGCCTATGTCGACATCACCCGCCCGTCAGTGGGGCCTCGAAGAAATCGTCGCCGGCTTGCGCGAGTCGCGCGAGGAACTCCATCGCACGCGCCATCCGCGCGGCATCCGCGAACTCCCGTCGCGCGATGCAATCTGCAAGATTGTGACCGGCCTGCGCGCGTCGATGTTTCCGACGCACTACGGCGCGCCCGACCTGACCGACGAAAGCGTCGACTACTACGTCGGCCACACGCTCGAAAGCACGCTGCGCGTCCTGTCCGAGCAGATTCGCCGCGCGTTGCCGTTTCTGCCCGAGCATGTCGATACGCCGTTCGCCGAACTCGACGAACGCGCGTTCGAGATCGCGCGCGAATTCGGCCGGCAGTTGCCGGCGATCCGCGCGCTGCTCGTCAGCGACATCCAGGCCGCGTACGCGGGCGATCCGGCCGCGCAGCACATTACCGAGATCCTGCTGTGCTACCCCGGCGTGTTCGCGATGATGCACCATCGGCTCGCGCACGCGCTGCACCAACTCGGTGTGCCGTTGCTCGCGCGGTTCATCAATGAAATCGCGCACTCGGCCACCGGTATCGACATTCATCCGGGCGCGCAGATCGGCCCGAGCTTCTTCATCGACCACGGCACCGGTGTCGTGATCGGCGAAACCGCGATCATCGGCGAACGCGTGCGCGTGTACCAGGCCGTCACGCTCGGCGCGAAGAGTTTCCCGGCCGATGGCGAAGGCGCGCTGGTGAAGGGCAATGCACGGCACCCGATCGTCGAGGACGACGTGGTGATCTATGCGGGCGCGACGATTCTCGGCCGCGTGACGATCGGGCGCGGCTCGGTGATCGGCGGCAACGTGTGGCTCACGCACAGCGTGCCGCCCGGCACGAGCGTCGCGCAGGGCAAGGTCCGCGAAGGCGGGAGCGCAGAGAAGCCGTAACGCGGCGGGCGAATGCGCGGGCGTCGTTCCGCGCAATGCGGCGGATGACGCGGAATGGATCGGCGGCCGGCCCGCCGTCGGGGGCTATCGGGTGTGAGCGGCGCGAAGCCGGCTCGACCCGGCGCACGAAGGCGGCGCGCAGCCGCCTTCGTTCATCGACGCCTCAGTGCTTGCCGTCCGGCGAGCGGTGCTTGTACAGCACGTCCTGATCGACGCGGATCAGGTTCTGGCCCGCATCGACGACGAAGTCCACGCCGTTGTACGCATTGCCCGTCAGCAGCAGGATCGCGCTCGCGACGTCGTCGGGGCCTGCGATGCGCGCAAGCGGCGTCGATGCGCGGCTCGCGTGTTCGAAGTCGGCCTGCGTCTGGTCGTCGCTCGGCAGCATCAGCCCCGGGAACACCGCATTCACGCGCAGCACCGGCGCGGACGACAGCGCGAGCATCTGCGTCAGATTGCCGAGCGCGGCCTTCGCGACCGTGTAGCTGAAATGGTCCCGGTGGAAGTTTTCCTTGATCTTCTGGTCGACCACATTCACGACGACGCCCTGCGTGCCGGCCGCGCGGGCCCGTTCGTAGAACGCGCGCGTGAGCAGGATCGGCGCGCGGCAGTTGACGGCCCACGCCTGGTCGAACGCCGCGAGATCGAAGCTCGGGAAATGGTCCTGCCAGAACACCGACGCGTTGTTGACCAGCACGTCGAGACGCCCGAAGCGCGCATAGACCTGATCGATCAGCGCGGTGATCTGCGCGGCATCGGACAGGTCGGCCTGCAGCGCGACCGAATCGTGCCCGCGTTCGGCCATCGCGCGAGCGGCGGCTTGAGCGGCATCGGCCGAACGGTCGTAGTGCACCGCGGTGCGATAGCCGTGCGCGGCGAAATACTCGGCGAATGCGCGCCCGGCCCGGCGCGCGGCGCCGGTCACGAGCACGACGGGCGCATGCGCCGTTTGCTTCGTCTGCTCCATCAGGTATTCGTCAGGTTGACCGAGGAAGGATTCGCGACGATCGACAGGAATTCGCGACGCGTCGACGGATCGGTGCGGAACGTGCCGAGCATGCGCGACGTGACCATCTCGACGCCCGGCTTGTGCACGCCGCGCGTCGAGATGCACTGGTGCGCGGCTTCGAGGATCACGCCGACGCCCTTCGGCTGCAACACGTCGAACAGCGTGTCGGCGATCTGCACGGTCATCTTTTCCTGGATCTGCAGACGCTTCGCGAAAGCGTCGACGAGGCGCGCGAGCTTCGAAATGCCGACGACGCGATGGTTCGGCAGATACGCGACGTGCGCGCGGCCGATGATCGGCACCATGTGGTGCTCGCAGTAGCTCTCGAAGCGGATGTCCTTCAGCACGATCATTTCGTCGTAGCCGTCGACTTCGCTGAACGTGCGCGCGAGGATGTCGCGCGGCTCCAGCGCATAGCCGGCGAAGAACTGCTCATACGCGCGCACGACGCGTGCGGGCGTGTCGAGCAAGCCTTCGCGCGCGGGGTCGTCACCGGCCCAGCGCAACAGCACGCGGACGGCGTCTTCCGCTTCTTCGCGGCTCGGCCGGGAGGCGACCGCCTCGGGCTGCGCGGATTTCTTTCCCTTACCCATCTAGTGGCTCCATCGAAGGCCGCCTGTGGCGGCCGATATCCGGGCATTGTTTCATGCTTTTGCCGGCCGTGCGTGCGGGCCGCCGCGCCCGCTTCTTCACTTCGGCCATTCGTCCTGCTCGTCGTTGAACAGCGACGCGACGACGCCGCGCAGCCACGCCGTGCGCGGGTCGTTGTGGTACTTGCGGTGCCAGTGCTGCTTCAGGTCGAAGCGCGGCAGCGCGAGCGGCGGCTCGACGGGCACGATGAACGCGTGCTCGGCCGCATACGCATAGCCGATCGCATGCGGCACCGTCGCGATCAGGTCGGTGCGGCTCAGGATGAACGGCAGGCTCATGAAGTGCGGCGTTTCGAGCACCGCGCGGCGCTGCATGCGCTGCTTCGCCAGGTATTTCTCGAGCACTTCCTGGCTGCGGCCTTCGGCGCGCACCACCGCGTGTCCGCACGCGAGGAACTGGTCGACCGTGAACGGCGGCGTCTGCTCGAACGGATGACCGCGCCGCATCAGGCAGACGAACCGGTGCGTGAACAGCCGCTGCTGGAAGAAGTTGTTGCCGTCGAGATCGGGGAAGTAGCCGACCGCGAGATCGATCGACCCGGCTTCGAGGCCGCGTCCGACTTCATCGTGCGCGAGCGAGACCGAACGCAGGTTCGCGTGCGGCGCACGCGTCGCGAATGCCTGCAGCAGCTTCGGCAGGAACACGATCTCACCGACGTCCGACAGCGCGATCGAGAACGTATGCGTGCTCGCGGCCGGGTCGAAGTCGTGCGGCGCGACGAGGCCGCGCTCGATCTGCGCGAGCGCGTCGCGGGCGGCCGGCAGCAGCGCGAGCGCACGCGGCGTCGGCTCCATCCCGCGCGACGTGCGTACGAACAGCGGATCGCCGAAGTACTCGCGCAGCCGGCCGAGCGCCGTGCTCACGCGCGGCTGGCTCACGCCGAGCAGGTCGCCCGCACGGCTCACGTTGCGCGTGTCGTCGAGGGCGACGAGGTAGGGAATCAGGTTCAGATCGAGCGCTTCCATCGCCGGGGCCGGTATCTCCAAAACGTATACAACATATCTCCTGAATCGCGTTGCCGCATAGTCGGGAAAGCGCTGAAATGTGTTCCATTACTCGAACCAATGTTCAGGAGACGAACAATGCGCACCCAAGTCGCGATCATCGGCGCCGGTCCGTCCGGCCTTCTGCTGTCCCACCTGCTGCGCCTGCAAGGCGTCGATTCGATCCTCGTCGAAGCGCGTTCGCGCGAATACTGCGAGAACCGCATCCGCGCCGGCGTGCTGGAGCAGGGCACGGTCGACACGCTGAACGAAGCCGGTCTCGGCGACCGGATGCGCCGCGAAGGGCTCGAACATCACGGCATCGAGCTGCTGTTCGACGGCCAGCGGCACCGCATCGACCTGTCCGAACTGACCGGCGGGCGCGCGATCACCGTCTACAGCCAGCACGAAGTCGTGCGCGACCTGATCGCGGCCGGCGTCGAGCACGGCCATCAGATGCACTTCGAAGTCAGCGACGTCGCGCTGCACGATATCGAAAGCGAGCACCCGTTCGTCACGTTCAAGCATGCGGACGGCCGCGCGGACCGCATCGACTGCGATTACATCGCCGGCTGCGACGGCTTCCACGGCATCGCGCGCCAGACGATTCCGGCCGAGCGGCTGAACACGTTCGAGCGCGTCTACCCGTTCGCGTGGCTCGGCATCCTCGCCGACGCGGCGCCGTCGCTCGACGAGCTCGTCTACGCGCATCACGACAACGGCTTCGCGCTGTTCTCGATGCGCTCGCCGACGGTCACGCGCCTGTACCTGCAGTGCAAGCCGGATGAAGATCTCGCCGAATGGTCCGACGCACGGATCTGGGACGAACTGCACACGCGTTTCTCGAACGACACCGGCTGGACGCCGACCGAGGGCCGGATCACGCAGAAGAGCGTGACGCCGATGCGCAGCTTCGTGTCCGAGACGATGCAGCACGGGCGCCTGTTCCTCGCCGGCGACGCCGCGCACATCGTGCCGCCGACCGGCGCGAAGGGGATGAACCTCGCGGTGGCCGACGTCCGCGCGCTGTCCCGCGCGCTCGGCGCGCGCTACCGGACGGGCGACGCGACGCCGCTCGAACGCTATTCGGCGACCTGCCTCGAACGCGTGTGGCGCGCCGAGCACTTCTCGTACTTCATGACGAACATGTTGCATGCGTCGCCGGACGACTCGCCGTTCGTCAATCGCCTGAAGTTTGCCGAGCTGAAATACGTGACGCGTTCGCGGGCGGCCGCGCAGTCGCTCGCCGAAAACTACGTCGGCCTGCCGTTCGACGACGCGACGGCCCCCGAGGGAACCCGCCTTGACAACGCGCTGTGCGCGACTCTATGATCGGCCCATCGTTCGCTAATCGAATCTAGGTTCGAATAGCGAACAAAAGCCGAGGGTCGACGAAGGCCTCCGGCGCGGCACGCGGCACGCGCGTGTCCCCTCGACAGGCCGCGCACGAGCCGCGGGTTCGCATCAGGAAGAGACATGGTCAACAAGATTTTCGAATCGCTTCAGTCGGCGGTTGCCGACGTCCACGATGGCGCGACAATCATGATCGGCGGCTTCGGCACGGCCGGCATGCCGTCGGAGCTGATCGACGCGCTGATCGAACAGGGCGCGCGCGACCTGACGATCGTTAACAACAACGCGGGCAACGGCGAGACGGGTCTCGCGGCGCTGCTGAAGGCGAAAAAGGTGCGCAAGATCATCTGTTCGTTCCCGCGCCAGAGCGATTCGCAGGTGTTCGACGCGCTGTACCGCGCGGGTGAGATCGAGCTGGAGCTCGTGCCGCAGGGCAACCTCGCGGAGCGGATCCGCGCGGCGGGCGCCGGCATCGGCGGCTTCTTCACGCCGACGGGCTACGGCACCAAGCTCGCGGAAGGCAAGGAAACGCGCGTGATCGACGGTAAGCCGTATGTGTTCGAGACGCCGATCCACGCCGATTTCGCGCTGGTGAAGGCGTACAAGGGCGATCGCTGGGGCAACCTCGTGTATCGCAAGACCGCGCGCAATTTCGGGCCGATCATGGCCAGCGCGGCGAAGGTCGCGATCGTCCAGGTGTCGGAAGTCGTGCCGCTCGGCGCGCTGAACCCGGAACACATCGTGACGCCGGGCATTTTCGTGCAGCGCGTCGTCGAGGTGCCGCAGGCCGCGCACGCGGCCGAGCTGGCCGCCGAACACGCTGCATCGCAAGCCGCCTGACCCGCCTGGAGAAAATCGACATGAAACGACTGACCCGCGATGAAATGGCCAAGCGCGTCGCCCAGGACATCCCCGAAGGCGCGTATGTGAACCTCGGCATCGGCGTGCCGACGCTGGTGGCGAACCACCTCGACCCGAGCAAGGAGATCTTCCTGCACAGCGAGAACGGCTTGCTCGGCATGGGCCCGGCGCCCGCGCCCGGCGAGGAAGACGACGAACTGATCAACGCCGGCAAGCAGCACGTGACGCTGCTCACCGGCGGCGCGTATTTCCACCACTCGGATTCGTTCGCGATGATGCGCGGCGGCCATCTCGATTACTGCGTGCTCGGCGCGTTCCAGGTATCGGCGAGCGGCGACCTCGCGAACTGGCATACGGGCGCGCCCGATGCGATCCCGGCCGTCGGCGGCGCGATGGATCTCGCGATCGGCGCGAAGCAGGTGTTCGTGATGATGGAGCACCTGACGAAGCAGGGCGAGAGCAAGATCGTCGCGCAGTGCTCGTATCCGGTCACCGGCGTGCAATGCGTGAGCCGTATCTATACGGATCTGGCCGTGCTCGACGTGACAGCCGACGGCCTCGCGGTGAGCGAAATCTTCACCGACCTGTCGTTCGACGAGCTGCAGAAGCTGACCGGCGTGCCGCTGATCGACGCGACGCAGAAGGCCGCCGCCTGAACGGCAAGCGTGCCGGTGCGCGCATTCGAGCGCACGCCGGCACGCTTGGGTAGACAATAGGCGCACGCCGTTTCCCCAATCTGATGCCATGCTCGAAGACAGCGCCCGCCTGACCTCCCTGATCTGCGGCACCGAGCCGCTCAACCGGATCTGGTCGCCCCGCGCGACGATCCAGCGAATGCTCGACGTCGAGGCCGCGCTCGCGCGCGCGCTCGCCGCGCAGCAGGTGATTCCCGCTACCGCGGTTGCCCCGATCGAACGCGCGTGCGATGCCGGCCGGCTCGACGCCGACGCGCTCGCGCAAGGCGCGGCGCTCGGCGGCAATCTCGCGATTCCGCTCGTCAAGCAGCTCACCGCGCAAGTGAAGGCCGACGACCCCGAGGCCGCGAAGTTCGTGCACTGGGGCGCGACGAGCCAGGACATCATCGACACCGCGACCGTGCTGCAGTTGCGCGACACGCTCGACGTGCTCGAACCGCTGCTCGACGAAGCCTGTGCGTCGCTCGCCGCGCTTGCGCGCACGCATCGCGCGACGCCGATGATCGGTCGCACGTGGCTGCAGCAGGCGCTGCCGATCACCCTCGGCCTCAAATTCGCGCAATGGCTCGATGCGCTGCTGCGCCATCGCGCGCGTTTCGCCGAGTTGCGCGAGCGGGCGCTCGTGCTGCAGTTCGGCGGCGCGGCCGGCACGCTCGCGAGCCTGCGCGAGCATGCGGCCGGCGTGAGCGCCGCACTCGCGTCCGACCTGAATCTCGCGCTGCCGGCCGTGCCGTGGCACACGCAGCGCGACCGCATCGCGGAAGCCGCGGCGTGCTTCGGCATGCTGACCGGCACGCTCGGCAAGATCGCGCGCGACGTGTCGCTGCAGATGCAGACCGAAGTCGGCGAGCTCGGCGAACCGGCGGCCGCCGGCAAGGGCGGCTCGTCGACGATGCCGCACAAGCGCAACCCGGTCGGCTGCGCGGCCGTGCTGACGGCCGCCGTGCGTGCGCCGAACCTCGTCGCGACCGTGTTCGCGGGGATGGTGCAGGAGCATGAGCGCGCGCTCGGCGGCTGGCAGGCCGAATGGGATGCGTTGCCCGATCTCGCCCGCCTGACCGGCGGCGCGCTCGCGCAGATCGCGCAGATCGTCGCGGGCCTCGACGTCAATACCGAACGTCTCGCCGCGAACCTCGACCTCACGCACGGGCTGATCCTCGGCGAAGCCGTGATGCTCGCACTCGGCGACAAGATCGGCCGGCTCGATGCGCACCACGTCGTCGAGCATGCGTCGAAGGAAGCTGTGCGCACCGGGGCGACGCTGTTCGACGTGCTCGCCGCCGATGCGACCGTATCGGCCCACTTGTCGCGCGATGCGCTCGCGCGGCTGCTCGATCCCGCACATTACGTCGGCGAGGCGCAGGCCTACGTCGACGCCGTGCTCGCGCTGCACGCGGGTGCGCAATAACCAGGAGAACCTTGAGATGCCCTTCGCCACTGTCAACGGCGTGAAACTGCATTACCGGATCGACCGTGCCGCACGCGACGACGCGCCGTGGCTCGTCTTCTCGAACTCGCTCGGCGCCGACCTGCAGATGTGGGCGCCGCAGATTCGCCCGCTCACGCAGCACTTCAACATCCTGCGCTACGACACGCGCGGCCACGGCCATTCCGACGCGCCGGCCGGTTCGTACACGATCGAGCAACTGGCGGGCGACGTGATCGGCCTGCTCGACCACGTCGGCATCGACTGCGCGCATTTCTGCGGGATCTCGATGGGCGGGCTGACGGGCGCCGCGCTCGCCGCGCGCTACCCGTCGCGCATCGTGCGCGCGGTGCTGTCGAATACCGCCGCGAAGATCGGCTCGCCGGAAGTGTGGGCGCCGCGTGCGCAGAAGGCGCGCGCCGAAGGGATGGCCGCGCTCGCCGACGCCGTGCTGCCGCGCTGGTTCACCGACGCATTCGTCGAACGCGAGCCGCGCCTGTTCGATGCGATCCGCGACACCTTCGTGCATACCGACAAGGACGGCTATGCGGCGAACTGCGACGCGCTGAACGCGGCCGACCTGCGCGAGGAAGTGAAGGGCATCGCGTTGCCGGTGCTCGTCGTGACCGGCGCGAAGGACATGTCGACGCCGCCCGACCAGGGCCGTGCGCTCGCCGCCGCGATTCCCGGTGCGCTGCACGTCGAATTCGACGCCGCGCACATTACGAACATCGAGTGCACCGACGGTTTCAACCGCGCGCTGCTCGATTTCCTGACTGCATGAGGCACCGGCAATGGACGACCAGGAACGTTATGGAGCAGGGATGAAGGTGCGTCGCGCGGTGCTCGGCGACGCACACGTCGATCGCTCGCTCGAGAACCGTACCGAGGTGACCGACGAATTCCAGAACCTGATCACGCGCTATGCATGGGGCGAGATCTGGACCCGCGACGGGCTGCCGCGCCATACGCGCAGCCTGCTGACCATCGCGATGATGGTCGCGCTGAACCGCGGCGAGGAACTCGCGCTGCACCTGCGCGCCGCGCGCAACAACGGCGTGACGCGCGACGAGATCAAGGAAGTGCTGCTGCAGACCGCGATCTATTGCGGCGTGCCGGCCGCGAATTCCGCGTTTCATCTCGCGGACAAGATCTTTAAAGAACAGGATGGGGCCGCCTAGGTGCGGCAGGTCAAGCGCCAGCAGTGAACCGATCGCGCGGCCCGCTGATGCTGGCGAGCCGTGACGATCAACGAACGCGTCGGCAGCGAATCGATGCGTGAACGAAGGAGCGGCGCGGCCACGAGGCCGCGCTCGTTGCATATATATCAATGTTGGATGCGACCGGATCGAGCGCTGATGCGCCCACTCGGCCGACAAGGAGACAAGCGATGAATCGCACACCCGTGGTCGATGTCCAGACCTTCATCAACGAGCAGCCGTTCGGCGGCTTTCAATGGCTCGTGTTCCTCATGTGTTTCGTGATCGTGCTGCTCGACGGCTTCGATACGGCCGCGATCGGCTTCATCGCACCGTCGCTGCTCGGCGAATGGAACCTCACCAAGCCCGATCTCGCGCCCGTGTTGAGCGCCGCGCTGTTCGGCCTTGCATGCGGCGCGCTCGTGTCGGGCCCGCTGTCCGACCGGCTCGGCCGCCGCTCGCTGCTGCTCGGCTCGGTGTTCCTGTTCGGCGTCGCATGCCTGATGTCCGCGTTCTCGAACACGATCGGACACCTGACGATCCTGCGCTTCATCACCGGCGTCGGGCTCGGCGCGGCGATGCCGAACGCGGTCACGATGATGGGCGAATTCTGCCCGGACAAGCGCCGCGCGACCGTGATCAACCTGATGTTCTGCGGCTTTCCGCTCGGCGCCGCATTCGGCGGTTTCCTGGCCGCGTGGATGATTCCGCATTTTGGCTGGCGCAGCGTGTTGATGCTCGGCGGCGTGACGCCGCTGCTGCTCGGCGTGCTGTTGCTGCTGAAGATGCCGGAGTCGGTGCGCTTCATGGTCGCGAGCGGCCAGTCCATCGACAAGATCCGCGCGACGCTCGCCCGCATCTCGCGCGACGCGCTGAACGCCGGTTCGTTCGCGTTGACCGAAGCCGCGCCGCAGACCGGCGGCAAGGGCCTCGGCGTCGTGCTGTCGCGCTCGTACATCGTCGGCTCGGTGATGCTGTGGCTCGCGTACTTCATGGGCCTCGTGATCTTCTACGCGTCGATCAACTGGATGCCGATCCTGCTGAAGGATGCGGGCCTGACGCCGAAGAGCGCGACGCTGATCTCGGCGCTGTTCCCGCTTGGCGGCGTGGGCGCCGTGCTGTGCGGCGTGCTGATGGACCGCTTCAACGCGAACCGCGTGATCGCCGTGTGCTACGCGCTGACGGCGGTGAGCGTATATGCGATCGGGCAGGCGGCCGGCAACGTCGGGCTGCTGGTGCTGGTCGTGTTCGTGGCCGGCGTGCTGATGAACACCGCGCAATCGTCGATGCCGGCGCTGGCCGCCGCGTTCTATCCGACCGAAGGGCGCGGCACGGGTGTCGCGTGGATGCTCGGCGTCGGCCGTTTTGGCGGGATCGCGGGGTCGTTCCTCGTCGCCGAGCTGACGCGTCGGCATTTCTCGTTCGCGGGCGTGTTCGCGACGATCGCCGTCGCGGGCGTGCTCGCGTGTGTCGCGCTGCTGATCAAGCAGATGGCGCGGCCGCATGGCGTCGTGCAGCCGGCGGGCAAGATCGAGTCGCTCGGGCATTGAGCGGCGGGCGGGCCGGTGCGTTGTGCCGGCCCGCGTGAAGTGGCACCGCCCGGGCCGCTATTCTTCCGCGTCGTGTTCCTTGACGAAGTTGCGCAGATACGCGCGCAGCGCGGCTTCCCGGCTGCGATGATCGTCGTGGTTCGCGGCGCCCATGTCTTCCTCTTCACCGAACATCGTCGGCGGCGCGCAGTAGGTGCCGATTTCGACGTCTTCCCGAAGCACGCGGATCTCGTGCGTCAGCGGACGGTACTCGGCGATCCAGTGCATGCCTTCGATGTGCTCGCCGGCTTTCAGCAGTGGCTTCATCGGCAACCTCCATGCAGAGCAGCGGTGCAACCGCCGAAGCGGTTGCACGCGCCCGTACCGAAAGGGTACGCCTGCATCGCGTGGAGCTCAACGGGCGCGCTTGTGAGCGCTTACTGCGGCAGCAGATGCGCGACGAGCGGATACAGCGACAGGATCAGCAGCACGGCCATCGTGACGTTGAAGACGCGCAGCGCGCGGGGATTCGACAGGAAGCGCCGCAGGCCCTGGCCGAACGCGGCCCACAGGCAGATGCACGGGAAGCCGATCAGGATGAACACGACGGACATCCATGCGGCGTTCATGCCGTAGTCGGCGGACAGCTGGACCGTCGTCGCGGCGGTCAGCACCATCATCCACGCCTTCGGGTTGACCCACTGGAACGCGGCGGCTTCGATGAACGTCATCGGCCGCGGCTTGGCGCCGTGTGCCTTCACTTCGCCCGACGTGCCGATGCGCCATGCGAGGTACAGCAGATAGGCGACGCTCGCGGCTTCGAGGACGGTGTACAGCACCGGCACGCGGCGGAACGCTTCGCCGAGACCGAAGCCGACGCAGAGCATCAGGATCGCGACGCCGACGCTGATGCCGAACAGGTGCGGCATCGTGCGGCGGAACCCGAAGTTGACGCCGGACGCGAGCAGCATCGTGTTATTGGGGCCGGGCGTGATCGACGTGACGAGCGCGAACAGCATGCCGGCAGGCAGCGCGCTGAGGGTGAGGAATTCCATCGCGGATTCTCCATTCGGGTTCGAGGCTGGGATGGAGTCAGTGTAGCGACGGTTTTCTGTACAGTACCGGTACAGTTTGGTTGACGGATGCCGGTACGGGGAGATCGCTTGGCGCGTGCGAGAACGTGGGTTGTTATTACCTCTCAGAAAAGATGTCCACAGTCTCAATATGTTGTCTTTTGAATTGATGATGAAAACGCCGTGAAATAATCCGCTTTGACCCACGCAATTTCTGAAATTTTACGTCTGCACCTTACCCCTCGCCGAGCCCCCTGCCTTCCGCGGAATCCCGCCAGACGAACGCAACCAGATCCACTTCGACCGCAGCGTATCGAGGCAGCCGGAATGCGCTGAGTGACGTTCTGGCGTGTACGCCCGCTTCGCCGAACACGGAATACACCACCTCCGATGCGCCATCGGCGACGGCACTGTGTTCTTCGAATGCAGGGTCGCTTTGCATGTAGACGCCGATGCGCGGAACTGCCCGGACCCGATCGAGGGTGCCGAGCGACCGTTGCAATAGCGCGATGCAGCGAGCGGCACAGATCATCGCGCCGCGCCGACCACTGTCCACCGACACGTCCGATCCGATCAAACCCCGAACGGCGATTTCGCCGTTGAGCTTCGGAATTTGTCCACTGACGAAGATCTGATTGTCACAGCGCATGAGCGGCGCGTACCGCCCGGCCGCACCAAAGTCCTCGTCCACGGCGAGTCCCAGCGCATCGGCAATGCCGCGGAATATCGCGTCCCGGTTCATGTCGATCATCTCCGTTTCGCCGTCCGGCGCCGCGGTATTCATTGATACACCGGCGGGGAATCGCAGGAGGTGTCCGTCGAATGCGCGATCGCGTGGCCGCCATACGCAACAGCCGCCGCGTCCCAGCCGACGTCGATGTGCGATGCCATGACCTGCAGGTCGCGCCAGTGACGTTGTGCAGGATGGGCGTCGAATGCCACGGCAGTGCCCATGCTGCCGATCAGTCGTCGGATCGCGTCGACGCAAAGCTGCGCGATGAATGCGCGATCACGCCTGATGCGGACCGTCTCGGCAGGCGACACCGCGCGCCGCGCGATGCCGGCCGTGTGCAAGGTGCGGACCAGCGCGTCGTAGAGACGACCGGCGCAGGCGAGCTCCGCGTCGCTTTTCGCGATGTGCCCGCAAAGCACCGCGTCGCCGCTTCTACCGTGGCCGCGGAGCGTATTGATGCAATGCATATACGCGCCCTGTGCGCAACCCAGAATCGGTCCGATGATCCACGTCGTGCTGTACGGGATGAGCGGCACGTCGTACAGATACGCGTCGGGATGCAGGTCGGCGCCGGCGGGGTGCGGGCCAAAATAGTTCGAACGAGCGAAGATCCACTCGTCCGATACGTACAGCTGGTCGAATGCAATATCCCTGGAACCTGTCGCGCGCATGCCGGACACGTGCCACGTGTCGAGCGCACGGACGTCTTCGCGTCGCACCACGACCTTGAAGATCTCCTTCGCCTCCGGTGCGTCCGTCCCGCTGAGTCGTGCCGAGACGATCACCCAGGTTGCGTGATCGATGCCCGAGCTGTAACGCCAGATGCCGTTCAACCGGAATCCGCTGCCGTCCCTGACGAACGTGCCGTTCTGAACCGTGGCCGTCGCGAACAGCTGTCGCGGCCCGTTCGCGAAGATGATGTCCTGACAGGCGGCGGGCAGGCGCGCCGCAGTCGTCACATGTCCGCCGACGACGCTCAACATCCAGGCCGTGGACGCACACGCGGTGGCCGCGAGCCGCGCAGCTTCGACGAGTGTCGGAAAGTCCTGCTGCAATCCGCCGTAGCGGCGCGGTGTCAGCAGATGGAGCAGCCCGGTGTCGTGCAGTTCGGCCATTGTCTCGGGCGACAGGCGCGAGAACTGATCGGCCGCCTGGGCGCGAGCCTGCCAGCGCGGGAGCAGTTGTTCGATGCGTCTTCCGATCTGCGTGCGCTCGAGTTCGAGCCCGTCCACGCATGACCGGATCGTATCCATTGCCGGCAAGTCATCATGCAGCTGCATCACGTCGCGTCTCCTCGCGGCCCGGCCACTCTGCGCGGTATGGGGTGCTCGAAGCAGAACACGGGCTCGATGCAGGGTTCGCCGAGCAGCGAGACGAATTCCTCGATCGATCGTGCGTCGTTGGACGCGACGAACTCGTGAAAATTCGTCCCGTTCCAGAGCAGATAGACATGTTCGAACTGCTCGTGGATCGACGCGACGAGCGTATCGAACGTCACCTGTCCGTTTTGCATCTGCGAAAGCATCTGGTTGCGCTTCCAGTCGATTTCCTCGCGGCTGAAGTAATGACGCTTGTGCAGTTCGTCCTTGACGCGCTCGCGCTTGTCGTACTCGTCGAGCGAATCGCAGTTGAGCTTCTCGAGGAAGAAGATCAATCCGTTCGGCTTGAGCAGACGCGCGACATGACGAATCTGGTCCGCGCGATCCACGCCATAGAACTGAAATGCGGCCGTCTCGTAGATGTAGTCGAACGTGCCGGAGAAGCGGTCGAGGCGCGGATGCTCCCGGAACAGCCGAGGGGTAACGTGGGCGAATGCCTGCGGATGGAACGTCGAAAAGTCGTGATTGGCGAACTGGTCGAACGCCGTTTCGTTGGCCGGATTGGGCGAGTTCGTGAAAGTGCGGATCAGGCCGTTCGATCGTTTTGCCAGGGTTCTGCCGTTGGTGCCGTCGAAGGCATCGACTTCGTAAAACTCGAAGTGCTGATCCGCGTGCTGCCTGCGACGTTCGGAATACCGCGTGAGCGCGACGCCGACGCGCGACATTTCCTCCAGTATGGCTGGCACGCTGGCAAGAAAATGCGTGAACAGCGGCCCGGCTTCGGCGACCATCAGGTCGTGATACGCAAGCACGTCCGGATCGCGCAGCAAATGGCGGATGCGGCTCGCGACCGATTGCTTCGGCACTTGCGTCGCGCCCGTCGCCAGGCTGTGAAAATAACTTGCCATCCGGATCATCGGCGCGCTTTCCAGGTATTGCTCCGCGCCGTCCTCGATTCCGCTTGACGTCATGGTTGACCTCTTCGCATGTGGTATCAGTTCAAGCCCTGGGCGGACGCCTTGCCGCCGAACGTTCTTGGCAGCGCTCGCAGAAAGTCGATGCTTGCCGGCACCGCGGCGGAATCCAGATGGCGGCGACAATGATCGAGAAGCTCGATTGCATTGGCCGCAGATGTCGCAGTCGGAACGACATAGGCTTTGGGGACGTGTGCGCCGTCGGACCGGGAAACCGGTACGACGAGCGCTTCCGCAACGGATTCGTGGTCGAGCAATACCCGCTCGACGGCGCGCGGATTCACCGGCACGCCGTCTCGATCGAACAGGTCGCCCTTCCTGCATTGAAAGAACAGGAATCCGTCCTCGTCCATCGCGAACAGATCACCGGTCATGAACACGCGCGATTCACCGAAACATCCTTTGCGAATGACGCGGGTGGTCTCGCTTTCGCGCTCCCAGTATTTCTCCATCAGCAGATCGCCGGCTACCGCCAGTTCGCCGACCTGCCAGGGCTGGACCACGAGCGCATCGTCGTTGCCGACGAGGTAGGTTCTGACGCCCGGAATGGCTTTGCCGACCGAGCCGATACGTCGATCGAGTTCGGCGGGCGGCAGGTAGGCGATGCGTTTGCACTCGGTCGAACCGTAGTTGCAGTAGATCAGGACAGCCGGTAGCGCGCGCCTGAGCAGGTGAATGTACTTGCCGGGCAACGCCTGTCCGCTGGTCGAGACATACCGCAGCGATCGCAGTCTCGAGGCAGGCAGGTCGCCCGATTCGCACAGACGGAAAAGCGCCGGCGGAAAGACGTGCAGGCCGGTTACGCCGTGTCGCTCGATGATGTCGACGATGGCGGCGCCCGACGCGGGCAACGCCGTCTCGACCACGGCACGGCCCCCGAACAGCAGCGGCATGACCGTGTTGTAAAAGCCGTAGTCCGAACTCAAGCCCGGGGAGAAACTGAGCACGATGTCGCGTTCGCTATTGGCGAGATAGCCGGAGACGGAGCGGAATGCGGCAATCATGTTCCGGTGCGTGACGAGCACGCCCTTCGAATCGCCGGTCGAGCCGGATGTGTAGAAGATCGTTGCGGCGTCATCCACGGAGGGATTGACCGCTTCGGATGCGCCGTCGGTCGCGAAGCAGACGACATAGTCCGACAGGTCGCCGCGGGTCGCGTCGATCGTGATCGCGCGATGACGGGATGCAACGCGGGGCGAGGTCGATCGCGATGCCACGAGCGCGCTGGCGCCGCAATCCGCGATCTGCTGCTCCAGTTCGGCGGTGTCGATCGTGTGCCTGATGCATGCCAGGATGCATCCCGCCTTCAGGATGCCGAATGCAGCCGCCACCGCATGCACGGACATCTCCGAATAGAGCGCGACGCGCGCGCCGGCGGGAATGCCGAGACGGTGAAGCGTATCGGCTATCGTCGACATCACGTCCAGCAATTCGCCGTAGGTTGCCGAACGTTCGTCGACCACCAGCGCGACTTTGTCTCGCCGGCTGCTCGCGCTGCGCTCGAAGTATGTCGGGAATCGTTCGCTCATGGCATCAGCCTTCATGCGAGGACGCCGAGGCCGACGAGGGGCTGTGGTCTTTTCGAATGCGGGGCGCGAGCGAGACCAGCAACCCGAGGCAACCCATGCACACGGACAGCACCATGATCACCGTGTCTGGTCCGAAACGCGTCGAGAACACGCCTACCGCGACGCCCGCGAGCGGCTGTGTCATGTTGTTGAGGAGGATGACGACGCCCGTCGTCTTGCCGTAGTCACGCGCGGGGATGATCTTCTGCCGCGTGCTCCGGATGTACACGTTGAACATCTTGTCGAACCCGACGATCAGCAGGAAGCCGAAAACGTACCCCGCAATTCCCGGGCTGGCTGCCGCGATCACGCCGCCGACACAGATCGAACCGAAGCCGACGAGGCCGAGGATGCGCCGCGGGACATGCAACCTCGCCGTCATCAGCAGAATCGCGATCGTCACGCATGCGCCTGCCGTTTGCAGTCCTGCGTAATAGCGTCCGCTTTCGTGATGAAAGCCGGTGACCATCGCGGCGGATGTCGCGAGCGTGACGCCGATCACGAGGTTCTCCGCGGCAGCCAGCATGATGACGGACTTGAGGCCCGGGAGATGGACGACGTGAGACAAGGCCGTCTTGATCGGCTTGAACCAGGTGCCGTGCGCGCCTTCCGGCATCGCGAATTCGAACGCGCTGGCCTTTTGCCAATAGGCGAGCGCGACGTCGGCCGTGATGAACAGCACGGCCGCGGCCGCTACGACGAATTCCCAGCGCCACCAGGACAGCAGGATCGCCGCGAGCATGGGGCCGAGCACCAGGCCAAGCTGGTCGGCCAATTGCGAATACGACAGCACTTTTTCGAAGCGATGGCTGCTGAATATTTGCGGCAGCATCACCTCGCGTGCAACGATGCCCTGACTCGTCAGCATGCCGCACAACGCGGACAGCGCGATCAGCCATCCGATGCCGCCGACGAGGTCGTAGGCGGCGACGCCCGCGACGCATACCGCCGCGCGGAGAACCTGACTGACGCGCATCAGCTTCGTGGGCGAATATCGGTCGCACAGCGCGCCTAGAAACGGGAAGCACAGGTATCTCGGCAGTGTTTCGAGCGAAAACGCGATGCCCGACCAGGACACGCGTCCTGTCATCTGAAAGATGACCAGCGGCACGAGAAACAACAGAATCTGGTCGGCGAGGCGGGCAAGGAAAAGCGAATGGAAAAAGGCTTGATGCTGGGCGCGCACGAACGGTCACCTTTCTTTTGCGCGGAGCACGCGATGCATGCGCGCTCCTGCGGACGTTGCCGGGAGGGCTGCTACCCCGGGGCCTCCCGGAATGAGCGTATCGAGCCTCAGTAAGCGGATGCTTCTGCAGACGCCAGGTTGTGCCGTTCGTGTCCCTTGAGCGGGGGATTGAAGACGCTGACAAGCACCAGATCCCCGTCTTTGCCGCCGCGCAGGTAATGCTGGTCGTGTTGATCGAGCACGTAGAGGGTGCCCGGGCGGATCGGAAAGACGTTACCGTTCATGTCCTCGACCTCGCCTTCGCCCGCAATGCAATAACAGGCTTCGAGATGGTTGCGGTATTGCAGCAGCGATTCTGTCCCTGCACGCACCACCGTATGACACACGCCGTAGCCCATGCCGTCCTTTTCCGTCAACAAGCGATGGCTTGTTCCGGAGCCCCATTCGACAAGCAGGCCATCTTTTTCGACATCTCTCAGGTTCCTGACAAACATATTCGCACTCCTTTCTTTTGTGTAAGAAATTATTGTCCTGCTCTCAGCGGAAGCGAACCGACGAAAAAGCAAGCCAGTGCCCGTAACAGGATGGCCGGCTAAATCATGTAGTTTTTCAACATTAACCGCTGGCGGCGTAGCTGGTCAAGCGCGGAATATGAGGGAATTTCTGGTGATTACGTAAATCTGTCTTGATGGTGTTGGGGGCTGCGCTGGAGAGGGGTGGTGTAGTTTTTCTACATTTTCGTGGGTTGCCTGACTTTCAAAGCTGTCTTGATGAGGGGGTGTTTTCATAGTTTGGGAAGGGTTGAATGTTCTATCTTCGATAGATGTATTAACCCCGGCATTTTTGCGAGTCGCGTGATCCTTAATTATCGAATTGATCACTGATCACGACCCAGCTACAACTACCCGCCCCTTCGCCGTCTCAATCCTTCCGCTTGTGCTGCGGCAGCACCCAAAGCATCCGTCCGACCGCTTCGGCCTGGTTCCGCGAATGTGTCTTTTCATAGATCGCACGCAATTGGGTACGCACCGTCGCCAGCGACACACCCGCGCTGGCCGCACATTCATCAGGCGTCTTGCCGTTGATCAGAGCCTCAGCGACCGCCGCTTCGGCGCTCGACAAGCCGAACGACTGCCGCAACTGTTGTGCGACGACGAGCGGGGCGGCGCTGCGTCGCCTGACCGTGATCAGCATCGTCGCATCGCCGAACGTCGCATGGAGCGCTTGGCCGGACAGCGCCGCGATGCTGAGAAAAACTTCATGCGCTGCCACCAGCGTGCCCGAAAGTGCAAGGCTCTCGCTCTTGCGGGTCTTCGCGACACGCGTCAGCGCCGCCTTGAGTGCATCGTTCTGCGGCGCACTCGTCGCGCTCAGGTATCCGTTCTCGAGCTTGAGGCAGGTGGTGGCGCGCAGCATCGACTCTGCCGCCCGGTTGACGAAGACGACATGCGCGTGCCTGTCCAGCGCAAAGACGGAGAGACCCAGCTCCTCCATCAGTTCGGCGCCGAGCATGGCGTCGCGATGCAGCACACGCGCGTCTCGCCACAGGTTGATCGAGCGTTGCAGATGCCCCGCCATACCGGTCAGGGTCGCGCGTTCCTCCGGCGAATACGGCGTGCGGCCGTGCGCTCGCAATAGCCCGAGCAGAATGTTGTCGCTGCCGGGGCGCGCGAAGCGAATCCCCATCAGGTAGCGAAATCCCGACGGAATCTGAAAGTCCTGGAAGAACTCGCTGCGTTCGACGTCGCGCTCGGTGAGGTGATCCTGGCAGCAAACGAATTCGCCGAGCGGTGCGTTCTCGACGAAGCCGCGGCGTGGATCGAGCGCGCCGTAATACTGCTCGTAAAGGGCGATGATCTCGTCGAATTCCGCGCGCGGCGAATAGATCGAGAATTGCGGGGCATTGCGCGCGGCGTCCCAACTGAACATGTGAAAAACGTTTGCGCCGAGCGATTCGGATACCCGATGAAAAACTTCGAGAAAACCGTCCGGCTGCAGCGCGGCCTCGTAGAGGTCCCCGATGAGTTGGTCCCGTTGCATGTTTCCCCCGTCGCTTCGCGATCTTCGTATGTGGTTTTTGTCTGACGATATGCTTCGAATACCGTATTTTTTCAGGCTAACACAGGCTGTTTGCGTTTCACCCCGTGTTATTTCCCGATTTTCATCCACCTGAATGATGATCGCAAAAATCGGCTTTGCGAGAATCCTCGCCATCCAGCGTGCATGAGCGGTGCATATGACACGCATCAACCAGAAGGATGTCGGGGGAACGCAATGAAACTCACGCCTGTCGTATCCGGTATTGCAGCGCTCGTCCTGTCGGCTTGTGGCGGTAGCGACAGTTCTTCGCCGCCGCCCGGGCAACCGGCGGCCCAGACGGTCAGCGGGGTCGCGGCGGCCGGCGCGGCGATGCAGGCCGCCACGGTGAAGCTGGTCGATGCGACCGGCAAGACGGTCGACTGCCCGGCCGATGCGTCAACCGGCGCGTTTCATTGCGCGGTGACCGGCTTGACCGCGCCGTTCGCGTTGTCCGCATCCGGCAATGTCGCCGATTCGCAGGCCACGCTGATCGCGCTCAGCGCCACGGCGGGCACGCAGACGATCAACATCACGCCGATCACGAACGCGATCGCCGCCACGATCGTCGGCGACAACCCGACGAAGCTGCTTGCCGACACGGGTTTGCTGCAAAGCAAGGTCACGGCCCAGGCCGTTGCCGGCACGGTGCAGGCTTATTCGACGGCGCTGGCCGACTTGCTGGCCGCCACCGGCAATACGGGCGTCGACCTGATTTCCGGCCCGTTGACCGCGGGTGCGCCGGGGCTCGACCGGTTGCTCGACCAGGTGAAGATCAACGTGCTGCCGGATGGCGGCGTCCAGATCAGCTCGGTGGCGGGCGCGTCCAGCGATACGCCGGTGCAGCTTCAGCTCGCGCCCGGCGTCGCGCCGCAGGCGAGCGACAAGGCCAGCCTGCCGGCCGCCGCGACGATCAATGGCGCGGTGGTGTCGAACCTGCCGAGCGCCACCGATCTGGCCGCATTGCAGCGCGCGCTCAACCAGTGTTTCGCCGGTTCGACCGGCGCCGCGCGCACGGGCGGCAGCGTGTCGGCGTGCGGCCAGATCTTCGTCAACGATGTCGCGTCCGGCGCGCTGAATGCGGGCGTGCCCGCCGCGTATCTGAACAACGGGATGTCGGTCGACCAGGAGTTCGGTGCGCCGGCCGGCGGCACGCCGGGCATCGTGGCCGACGATGCGATGAACAACGCCAGCTTCAGCTTGCCGGAAGTCATCCGCGTCGTGGCCAGCGACACGATGTGGGTCAAGCTCGCGTGGACGCGCAGCGACGGCATTCGCGACGGCATGCAGCAACATGTGCAGCTCGCGGTGCGGCCGGGCACTCTCGCGAATGGCGATACCGGCTGGCGCGTGGTCGGCAATCAGCGCGCGGTATTGAGCAAGGTCAACGCGAATGCGCAGAAGTGGGACTGGTTGAATCCGGCCAATCCGTCGACGGGGACCAACGCGTTCGTTGATTCGCTGAACCTGCAGGTGGGCGCCGTCGACGCGGCTGGCACCGCGGTGGACTTCGCGATCATCAACGGCCCCGGCTTGCGCAACGGCGTGTTCCTCCAGCCGTCGAGCGGCACCTGCGACACGCTGAACATCCGTGCGCAGATCGCAAGCGGGCAGACGCCGGCGCAGCTCGCCGCACTGGCGAAGAGTGCGCAGTGCCGCAACAACTTCCGCCTGGCCGGCGTCGCGCAGGACCCGGCGAACCAGGGCCTGTTCACGTGGCCCGGCGACGCGCCGCGCAACAATACCGCGTGGGCGAAGCCGCAGCTGAGCGCCGCCGAGCTGGCCGACATCAAGCCGTTCAGCGCCTATACGATCGACGTCTATCAGAACGGCAACACGTCGACGCCGGCCAGGCACTACACGGTGCGCTTGCGTACGCCGTCGCCGTCGCCCGACGCGCTGCGTCAGTACGCGTGGCACGATCTCGCGCAGTCCACGCGCGACAAGCTGACGCCGGGCGCCGCGGGCACGTTCACGGGCGGCGCAACCTTCCCGCTGGGCTGGACGTCGAAAGCGGGGCTGCCGTTCGTCAAGCGCGGCAACGTGCAGATTCGCGCAACCGCGGCCGGGCAGACCGTGGCGACGTTCGTCAACGGTACAGCCTCGGCGCCGCCGATCCAGCCGGGTGCGGCGGTGACGCTCAACGTGCCGGGCGATCAGGGCGTCGCGTTCCCGTCAGTGGCCGGCTGGGCCGGCGGCACGGACTTCTCGTTCGTGAGCCTGACCTGGTCCGATTCGATCGACACGGTCTTCACCGAGTCCTTCGAGTACGACCGGTAACGGACAGCCGGGCCGATGCATCCGGCGAACACGCGGCCGGCGGGGCGATTCACGATCCCGTCGGCGCGTTCCCGCACGCTACCAGCCCGCCGCAACCCGTCCCTTCGCACACTTGAACCACAGCCTCACCGCCCCGACCCCGCCCGCCACCGGAATCCGCGGCAGCAGAAACGGATCGTCGGCCGGGCCGGCGCAACCGCGCCGGGTCGTCGTCGCATTGCCATAACCGGCAGCGATGACCTGGTCGCGCACGCGTGCGTCGAGATCGCCGTACGGATAACAGAACGATTCGACGCACTGGCCGCTCAGCATTTCGAGCTGCCGCTTCGATTCGGTCAGCTGAAACGCCGATACATGTGACGGCGCATAAGAGAGGGCCACATGATCGAGCGTATGCGAGCCGATTTCATGGCCGTGATCGCGCCACGCGAGCATGTCCGCGCACGTCATCAGCGGCGAGCGTGTCGTCGGCGCGCCCGTATCCCAGTCGTTCGCGCCGCCGAACCGGCCGGCGACGAAGTAGCAGGTCGCGGTAAACCCGAGCGCGTCGAGCACGGGCATCGCATGCGTCAGCACGTTGACAAAGCCGTCGTCGAACGAAATGCCGAAGACCTTGCCCTGCCGCTCCCCGCGCAGGTACGGCTGCAGCTCGCGCACGCTCAGGCCGCGGTAGCCGAGCCGCCTGAACAGCGTCATCTGGCGGCGGAACGCGTCGGGCGCGACGCTCAGGCTGCGCAGCCGGTCGGTCGGCGGCGGCAGCGGGCGGATCTGGTGATACATCAGGATCGGATAGGGTGAGGTGCGCGCAAGCATCGGCGGATCGCAGGAAATCGGGATTACGCGGCCTTGCGGAAAATCCGCAAGGTCTTGAAGTCGCCGACCTCGGCGAAATCGGCATTCACGGCCCACTGCGCGATGATCCGCTCGGCCTTCCGGTAGGCCGACGATCCCTTGTAGAACAGCAGATGGCCGTTGGCGGCGGTATGACGCGCGAACAGGTCGAGCACCGCTTCGTCGGTCTTTGCGCCGTAGCGGCTGTTCGCTTCGTCGCGGAACTCGCACAGATGAAACAGCGTGACGACGTCGAACGTCGGCAGCAGGCCCGAATTGCTCGTATAGATGTCGCCGAAATACGCGAGGTAGGTCTTGCTCACCTCGGGCTGCCGCGTGACGAGATCGACGTACAACTTGTATTCCTTCGGCGATGCGGTCACGCCGAAGACGGTGTTGTTCAGGTGCGGCCGCGCGCATTCGACGCCGACATGGTGGTGGCCGCCGGTGCCGAAGTGATAGATGCGGATGCCCCTGAGGCGCACGGATTCCAGCCACTCGACGAAGTGCACGTCGCACGGACATTCCTGTGTGCGTAGTTCCCAGTACTTCTTCCAGATATTCATTGCCATTTCGCGGATCTCAACGAGGTCACCCAGCGGGAGGCGTTGTGTCGAACCGATTGCTGATAGACGGACAAGGTCGCGTCGATGAACGCGTCGAACGAGAACTCGCGCCGGCCTTTCAGCCGGGCGCTGCGCCCCATCGCACGGACGCAGCCGGGTTCCCGCGCGATCGCGCGCAGGATCGCTTCGATCGCCGCGGGCTCGCGCGGCGGGACGACCCAGCCGTCCACGCCCGGTTCGACGTTTTCGGGCAGCCCGCCCACGCGCGTCACGATCGCGGGACAGCCGAGCGACATCGCTTCGCGGCACGCATACGACAGGCTCTCGTGGTACGACAGCACGAACGACACGTCGATGATCGAGAACGGCGCCCGCACATCGTCGAGCCGCCCGGTGAATGCGGTGCGCGCCGCCATGCCGTGCCGCGCGAGCTGCTCGCGCTGCTCGCCGGACGGCTCCGCGCCGACCAGCAGCACGCGAAACCGCTCGCGCTCGGCTTCGGGCAGGCGCCCGAGCGCCGCGATCAGGTCCATCCAGCCTTTTTCGGGCGCGGTGCCGGCGCTGCTGCCCAGCACGATTGCATCCGCGCCGGACACCCCGAACAGCGCGATCTTGCGGCGGCGGATCTCGTCGGCCGCCAGTCGTTCGGCGGCCGGCCGGCGCACGCCGTGCTTGACGACCGTGACGTTGCCGTACGGCGAGCGCAGCGCGAGCATGCTCGCTACGTAGTCGCTGACCGCGATCGTGTGGTCGGTGGCGAGCCGCGCGCGCAGCAGATTGCCGAAGCTGTCGGCGCGATAGGTGTTGTGCTTGGTCAGCACGACCGCGGGCCGATATCGGCAGCCGAGCAGCGCGAGCATCACCTGCCGGTGATCGGCGGACCCGTTCACGTGGATCACGTCGAAGCGCTCGGCGGCGATCCGCTGGCGCAGCCGCAGAATCTCGCGGCACAGCCGGTTCCAGCGCGGCTTGAATTCCATGTCGAAGATCGCCACGTCGGGACTGTCCTTCAGCAGTCGCGACAGGCGGCTGCCTTCCGGCGACGCCACGGTCACGCGGTGATGGCGGCTCATTGCCACGGCGAGATCGCGGACGTAGGTGTCCTGGCCGCCGCCGTAATCGCCGTGGAAGTTGGTGTACAGAATGTTCATCACGATGCCGCTTTTTTCTCGATCCTTCATTTCAAAGGACTGCAGATGAAATGAAGGGCTCGACCTGATGGAAGCAATGACGTGAACGCGGTGCCGCGTTTCCGGCTCGAGATTGCGTGTTGACGTCAAGCGCCGGCGTCAACGCGAATCATTTCCAAATATTACAGATCGGTTACGTGCCGTAGTGTGGATGTCTGCGCATCTTTGTGACGATGTGTCGCGATGGCTGGATCGGGTCGGCCCGTGTGCGACGATTTCCCGCGAAAGCGACCGCGACCGGCACGGCGGCCGGCACGTCCTTTCCCGACGACATCAGGACGCCAATCAACCCGCGCCGCTTTCAGATTTGAAAGCCGGCGCGCCATTTGCGTTAGAATGCCCCCCCTGTCCGCCGGGGTGACCGCCGGAGACCGCCCGACTCGGACAGATCGCCCGCATGGCGACACAGGTTTCGATTCGCAGCCGGACGCGAATGATTGGCCCGCCGTTAGCAACATACGCTTTGTAATTTGGACGACTAATGAAGAAGAAACACAACATTACCAAGTACATCGTTGTCGCGATGATTCTTGGTATCGCCGTGGGTTACGCGTGCCATAGCGCGTTTCCCGACCCGAAGATGGCAAAGGAAGTCGCCGGCTACGTGTCGTTGCTGTCCGACGTGTTCCTGCGCCTGATCAAGATGATCATCGCGCCGCTGGTGTTCGCGACGCTGACCGTCGGCATCGCGCAGATGGGCGACGGCAGCGCGGTGGGCCGCGTGGGCGTCAAGGCGTTCGGCTGGTTCTTCATCGCGTCGTTCACGTCGCTGCTCCTCGGTCTGCTGACCGCGACGATCCTGCAGCCGGGCAGCCACCTGAGCCTGCCGCTGCCGCCGTCCGATGCGGCGCTCAACCTGAAGACGGGCGCGTTCACGCTGAAGGATTTCGTCGTGCACCTGGTGCCGAAGTCGATCGCCGAGGCGATGGCGAACAACGAAATCCTGCAGATCGTCGTGTTCTCGATCTTCTTCGGCACCGCGCTGTCCGCGCTCGGCGAGGCGGGCAAGCGCCTGACCGGCGTGATCGACGATCTCGCGCAGGTGATGCTGAAGGTGACGGGCGCGGTGATGTGGTTCGCGCCGGTCGCGGTGTTCGCGGCGCTGGCATCGACGATCACGACCGAAGGGCTCGGCATCCTGCTCACGTTCGCGAAGTTCATGGCGAGCTTCTATCTGGCGCTCGCGCTGCTGTGGGCCGTGCTGACGCTCGCCGGCGTGACGTTCCTCGGCAAGCGCGCGTTCACGCTGCTCCGGCTGATCCGCGAGCCGTTCCTGCTGTCGTTCGCGACGGCGAGCTCCGAGGCCGCGTATCCGAAGCTGCTGGACGCGCTCGACCGCTTCGGCGTGAATCGCAAGATCTCGAGCTTCGTGCTCCCGATCGGCTATTCGTTCAATCTCGACGGCTCGATGATGTACTGCACGTTCGCGGTGCTGTTCATCGCGCAGGTGTACGGCATCCATCTGCCGCTCGGCACGCAGATCACGATGCTGCTGATGCTGATGGTGACGTCGAAGGGGATGGCCGGCGTGCCGCGCGCGTCGCTGGTCGTGATCGCGGCGACGCTCAACCAGTTCAACCTGCCCGAAGCCGGGTTGCTGCTGATCATGGGCGTCGACATGTTCCTCGACATGGGGCGCTCGGCCACCAACGCGGTCGGCAATTCGATCGCGGCGGCCGTGGTCGCGAAGTGGGAAGGGCAGCTCGACGCGCCGCGCGACGGCGACGATTCGGACGGTGCGCGCGTAGCGGAAGTGAAGGTGCGCGAAACGTCGGCATGATGCGTGGCAAATGCGGCAGTGCAACGCCGCGTTGCCCGACCCGCGGCAAATGATATTCGCCGGCCTGGATTCGACATGGATTCAGGTCGGCGATTTGTTTGGGGCGATGGATTTTCCCGATGTTCCCGAAATGGCATTCGCCGTTTCAATTGATCGACGTCGAATTGGCGGCGATATTCCCGCAGGCAACAGCCTGATGCTCCCGATTCCCCGATCCGGCGCGTAAGTGACCATTCACTGACGTGCGGCGGCGCGCGCCGAAAGCGGGAGATTCGTAATTTTTTTCGATTTATATACCGCTATTCTCGCCCTGCGCATGATCGAATGCATGCCGTATGTCATACCGACTGCGCCGGATGATTCGGGGAAGAATTGACATCTCGCGGACTTCAAGCCATCTGGCCGGCCGATCCCTCATGTGAATGACTACCCCGTTCAGGAGAGCATCCGTCATGGTCGCCAGAAAACGCATTCAGGCTGCGCTCGTTGCCGCGGCGATCGCCGCGCTTGCGCCGGCCGTTCACGCAGCCAACACCACCGACTGGATCGCGAACACCTACGGCACGCTCGCGGCGCACGTCGGCAACGTCGCGCGCGCGATGTGGGTCGCGCCCGAAGGCGTGATCTACACGGCGTCGATGTGGGACGAGGATGAAGGCGGCGTCGCGATCTATCAGAACGGCAAGAGCATCGGCTCGATCGGTGCGCATTCGGAATTCCAGGGCAGCGCAATCACCGGCAATGCAACGTCGCTGTTCGTCGCGCTGCAGCCGGGCAAGACGTACGGCAGCGGCGCGGTGGGGCGCTACAACCGCGCGACGAAGTATCGCGACCGCGTGATCCAGATCAGCGCGGCGACCAACCAGCCGCGCATCGACGTCGTCACCGGGCTCGCGACGGCCGGCTCGCTGCTCTATGCGAGCGACTTCTACGGCAATCGCGTGCGCGTGTTCACGACCGATGGCGTGTGGCAGCGGGACATCAGCGTGTCGGCGCCGGGCGCGCTCGCGGTGGACGGCGCGGGCAACGTGTGGGTCGCGCAGAAGCGTGCCGGCTCGATCGTCGGCTTCAGCCCGGCAGGTGCGTTGCTGAACACGATCCGCATGCCGGCCGGGTCGCAGCCGTCGGCGCTGTACGTCGATGCGGCGGCCGGGCAATTGCTGGTGGGCGACGAAGGCCCCGACCAGAACATCAAGCGTTATTCGATCTCGGGCCAGCCGGTACTGGCCGGCACGTTCGGCGTGCGCGGCGGCTATCTCGATACGACGACGGGCATCAAGGGGCAGGTCGGCCCGCAACGCTTCACGCGCATCGCCGGGATCGGCAAGGACACCGGCGGCAACCTCTATGTGCTCAACAACCCGTGGGGCGGCAGCTGGGATCTCGGCCGCAACGGCGCGACCGACATTCATGCGTACGGCAGCAACGGCAACCTGCGCTGGACGCTGCAGTCGCTGAACTTCGAAGGCATCGCCGCACCGGACCCGGTCACGGACGGCGCGCTGTTCTACGGCGGCACGCACATCTACAGCGGCAGCGCGGGCGGCAAGTTCGTCGCGAACACCGTCGATCCGTTCACGTATCCGTCGGACCCGCGCATCAACATGAGCGATACGCAGCGCGACGAACACTTCGGGCTGCTCACGTCGGTCGGCGCGAACCGGATCCTCGTCGCGGCCGGCCAGAACCCGCCGGTCTTCTACTTCTATCACTTCAACGCGGCGAACGGCTACATCGCGATTCCGGACGGCTCGATTCCGGGCCCCGCATTCAACACGACGCAGCGCGTGACGGGCGGCTTCAGCGTCGACAGCCAGGGCGGCGTATGGGCCGGGCTCGACAAGACCGGTGCGATCACGCACTACCCGCTGACCGGCTTCGACGCGAACGGCAAGCCGTCGTGGGGGCCCGGCGTCGCGACCCGCATTCCGGCCAGCATCCAGCCGCTCACGCGCATCGTCTATCTCGCGGACAGCGACACGATGGTGCTCGCGCAGGGCGCGGTCGGCAGCAACGACTGGACGTCGATCGGCACGCGCATCGAGGTGTATCACGGCTGGCGCGCGGGCAACACGACGAAGCCGGACCCGGTGATCACGCTGCCGCACAGCGGCGCGAAATCGATCGACGCGGCGGGCAATCATCTGTTCGTCGGCTACTGGTTCAGCAGCAGCGGGCCGCTGTGGCCGAACGTCGACGCGTTCAATCTGACCACGGGAAGCCTCGACACGACGCTGGTCAACGCGAGCCCCGCGACCGTCGATACCAGCAGCGCGATCGATGCGATGTACAGCATTCGCGCGTACCGCCGGTCGAACGGCGAGTACGTGGTGATGAAGAACAACGTGAAGGGGAACAGCATCACGGTGTACCGGTGGACGCCCTGACGGTTTGAACGTGTGGCCGCTTAGAGACGGTTTCAAAAAGACGCGTAGCTACTGTTAACTTTTCTCTTGACCTGTTAACCTGAGCCATCGTGACAACCGGATCAGGGAGATGGGCAAGCCGATCATTGACGACGAGTTGTGGAAACTAATCGAGCCACTTCTACCACCTGCCAAGCCCCGTCGGTTGAAGTACCCGGGTCGCAAGCCCGTGCCGAATCGCGCAGCGCTGACGGGCATTCTGTTCGTGCTGAAGACCGGCATTCGCTGGCGCGATCTTCCTGCGGAAATGGGATGTGGCTCGGGCGTGAGTTGCTGGCGGCGGCTGCGGGACTGGCAAGAGGCTGGCGTGTGGGATGCATTGCACGCGTTGCTGCTGACCAAACTACGCGCGGCAAACCAGATCGACTTCTCACGTGTGGTCGTCGACTCCTCGTCGATTCGTGCGGTTGGGGCGGGCGAAAAACTGGCCCGAACCCCACCGATCGAGCGCGACCCGGCTCCAAACACCACCTCGCGACCGACGCCAACGGCACACCGATCGCGGCAATCTTGACCGGCGCCAACCGCAATGACGTCACGCAACTGATCCCCCTGATCGAGGCGATCGCGCCGATCAAAGGCGTTCGCGGTCGACCACTGAGCCGGCCCAAACGCGTCTATGCGGATCGAGGCTACGATCACGACAAGTACCGGCGCATCCTGCACGAGCGAGGCATTCCCACCAGCATTGCCCGACGCGGACAACCACACGGCAGCGGTCTTGGGAAGGTTCGATGGGTCGTTGAGCGCACGCATGCCTGGATGCACCACTTTCGACGTCTCCGTATCCGATTCGAACGACGTGCCGACATTCATGAAGCGTTCCTCAAACTCGGGTGCTCCATGATCTGCTGGAACACTTTGCAGCGGACTCGGCAGCCTTTATGAAACCGTATCTTAGGGCTGCGGGCGCATTCGCACGCGAAATCAAGAAGAAATCGAAGCGTTTTCGCGGGATTGTTGCGCAACGCGCATGCAATGAACCGCAGGCACGATGCGCGCGGCGCCGCGTCGCACCGGCTTCCCGAACCTTCCGACGTGGAAATGCGGTTCCGTGCACAATGGCAACAGCTCCCGCGGACGTTGTGCGGGCGTGCACGATGAACGGGCGCGGCTGCCTCTGCCGCGTTTCTTATGCCCGAAGCGACCCAACGATGAAGATGACAACGACACCGAACCGCCTTTTGACGATCGTCGCGCTGGCCGGCGCACTGAGCGGCCCTGTCCACGCGCAGACGGCCGCGACCGTCGCGACCGTCAACGGCACGCCGATCACGCAGGCCGACGTCGATACGCTGCTGCGCGCGTCAGGGCAGCCCGATTCGCCGCAGATCCGCCAGGCGATCAAGAATCAGCTGATCACGCGCGTGCTGGTTCAGCAGGCGGCCGAGAAGGCGAACTACGCGGACAAGCCCGAGGTCAAGGCGGCGATGCAGCAGGCGAAGGTGACGGCCGAGGTGCAACTGTACCTGCGCGACAACGTGAAGCCGGAGCCGGTGACCGACGAGCAGGTCAAGGCGCGCTACGACGAAATCGTCGCGGCGCTCGGCAAGAACGAGTACAAGCCGCGCGTGATCGTCGTCAAGGACCCGGTCGCGGCGGCGACCGTGCTGAGCGAGCTGAAGGCGGGCAAGTCGTTCGACGCACTGGCGCGCCAGTACAGCCTGGCGCCGAGCCGCGATACCGGTGGCGAACTGCCGTGGGTGAGCTTCAACACGCCGGCGGCGGAAGGCAAGACGGCCGGGTTGCCGCTGCCGGTCGCGCAGGCGCTCGAGAAGCTGACGGTCGGCGCGGCGACGAAGGATTCGATCCCCGTCGATGGCGTGCGCGCGATCGTGAAGCTGGATGCGAAGCGGCCGACGCAGGTGCCGGGATTCGAAACCGTGAAGCCGACGCTTCAGCAGCAGTTGCAGGCAATCGCGGCCGAGAAGGCGAGTGCGCAGATGATCGGCAATCTGCTGAAGGACGCGAAGATCACGCAGTGATGGCAATGCGCCGGGTGCGAATCGCCGCGCGTCACGCGCGCCAGATCATGTTCGCGCTCGTGTCGGTTTCCGATGCGACGCGGAAGCCGAGCCGTTCGTAGAGCCGCCGCGCGGGGTTGCCGTGCAGCACGCTGAGCGACACGGGCATCTGCGCGCGTGCCGCGTCGATCAGCAATGCGTGCAGCACCGCCTCGCCGATGCCGTGGCCCTGGCGCGCGGGCAGGATCTGGATCTGATGGACGTGCCATTCGCCGGCGGCGCGCGTCACCTTCAGCAGGCCGATGGCGTTGGCGCCTTCGCAGACGATCATCGCGTCGTCGAAGTTCGCGCGGATGCGCCGGTCGTGCGCTTCATCGTCGGTCGGCGCGCCGACGCGCTGCAGGTGCTCGGTCATCGTGAGTCGACGGAGCGTCATCAGGAACGGGAGATCTTCCTGACACGCAGCACGCAGATGGATCGCGGGTTGCATGAGTGATGAGAAGTTGCGTCGGGCGCGAGGCTTTGGTGCGAATCACAGGCCCGACAACGGAATCTGCAGGCCGGCCGGACGATGTTCGAGCACATTCGTGACCTCGTACTCGGTTTTTGCGCCGTCCGAAGTTTGCCACTGCTGCATACGGACATTGCACAACAGCACGTCGCCCTTGCTGAAACTGATCTGGCTGTTGTTCACGCGCGACAGGAAGCCGGCATCGGTGATCGTCGCGTGAATCGTCGACGCGCCGTCGTACAGCCGCCACTTGTTGTCGTCCTTGAACGCGAGCGACACGATCGAGAACGCCATCTTGCGATGCTCGTCGAGCAGGAGCGCATCGGTTGGCTCCGGCGCGTGAAACCATGCGATCTCGTTGCGGGCGACCGTCTCGTACACCTCGGTATCGGTGCCGGCCGCGAAAATCTCGATGCCTTCGCGCGCGAGCGGCGCGAGCACTCGCGCGGTTGCGCGTCGAACGCGGACGTCGCGCAGCAGCGTGAGCACGGGCAGGTCGATTTCGAGTGTGTCGCCGTCGACGTCCAGCACCGCGGTGTGATCCTGCATCCGCACGTGCGTGATCTCGCGCCCGCGCAGCCATTTGAGGACGGCGAAAAGCCCCTTCCTCGCCTTGGGTGCGGCAATGCCGAGCGCGGTCAGGATCGTGACCGCATTGGCGAGCGCCGTGCCTTCGCTGCCGCTCAGCATATCGCGCATGCGGCCGAGCAGTGAGGTAGCGAGCGTGAAGTCGATACCGAAGCTGCCGGTCTTGAAGCTGCCGCGCACGTTCACCCGCGGCCGAACCTGATCGCCGCACAGGGCGCGGGTCGACGCGTCGAGCAAATCGCCGAAGGCGAGCAGCGCGGGCGCGAGTTCGCGCACGTCCATCTCGGACGATTCGAGCGCGGGCCCGTCGTACGTGATGCGAAATCGGCTCATCGCGTCGAAGGGGCCGATATCGGCCGGGGCGGTGCTATTTTCATTGCGTGCGGTCATGTGGAATGCGGGTGGCAGAGGTGGACGATACCTCGAAACGAACGCTTTCGAATGCCTTTCATCATAGGGGAGAACGGCCGGCCGCGCGCATTTTTGGCCATCCGGACAAGACGGCTTGCGGACCTGTCCAATGGCGCTCGGCAAGCAACGGACTTTTCCGAACCTTTCCCGGTCACGATCGCCGGCTTGCGGGTGCGCCTATCGTCCAGGTCGATTACTACCCGCTTGACGCGTGCCGTCAGGTTCGCCGAAGGGGCGGGCCGGCAAATCTTCTGTTCTGCTCCCTATCAAGCCTGACAGCGCGCCACTTCCGGCCGCCGCGCAACCCGCTCCCGAACTTCCGGCGCCGCCAGGCACGTGGCCACGGCTTCATACCCGGGCGCCCCGGGGTACGGCGCCACGCGCGCAGGCGGGCTGTGATTGGCTGGGCACAACAGGATGGTTTCGTCGGGGCCGACCGCCGCGAGATCGAGGATCGCCGACGAGCGCGTCAGCAGGAACAGCGGCCGCATGCCGGCGGCCGCGCATGCGCGCAGATGCGCGATCACCGCCCGTTGCGTGGCCCGGTCGAGATCGTGTTCGATCATGTCGACGATTCGCACGCGCGGGCCTTCCGCTTCGAGGCTGACGAGCAACGCGATCAGCGCCGCCGATGGCGTCGCGCCTTGGCCGGCGAGCAACGCCGACGTGCGGTCGACACGCGACTTCAGTTCCGGATCGGCGCGCAATGCATCGAATGCCGCGGCACAATCGTCGTCCAGCCGATCGAGGCCGACGAACACGGCGCCGGGCAACGCATCGGCCAGCCGAAGCGCGAGCCGCGTCTTGCCGCTCCCCAGCGAACCGATGATGTAGTTCAGCGGGCGGATGTCGCGACACTCGAACCATTCGCCGCCCCACGGCCACGGCAGGTTGAACGCGACGCCGGCTGCGCCAGAGTCGACCAGCCGCGTGAGTTCGCCGTTTGCCGGCATCCGCCCCCGTGTCAGGCCAGCGCGCATCGCCCGCACGCGGTCGAGCTTGCCGACGAGATCCCGAATTCCGCGATCGAGCGCCGCGTCGTGAGCAGCCAGCGCGGCATCGAGACTGCGCGCGTCGCCGTCGAGCACGCTCGCCACCTGCGCGAGACCGAGGCCGAGCTTGCGCAGCGCCGCGATGTCCGCAGCACGCGCGAGGTCGTCCGGACCATACGCGCGGTATCCGGCCGGCGTGCGCTCAGGCGTGACGAGGCCGTGCCGCTCGTACAGTCGCAGCGCCTTGATCGAGACCCCGAGCCGCGCGGCGGCGGCCGATGCGTTCAAACGGGGCGTGTCGGTACCCATCCGTCACCTCTTTGCTGTCGATTCGTTGCGGCCAGCATAAAGGCGATCCCAAGGGCCGGGTCAAGCGCGATCGCGCGGCCGTTCAGTCGGAGGCCGCGAACTCGTCCCGCAACGCGCGATACAACCGTCGATAGCGCGCGAGCCGCTGTGCCAGCAAATCGACCGACGCGGGATCGGGTGCGACCGTCTCCGTGACGGGCGGTGCGACACAGGCTTCTTCCAGGCTGTCGTTCGTCGCCGCCAGCCGTGCGAGCCGCGCGGCGCCGAGTGCCGCGCCGACCGCGCCATCCGCATGTCGCCGCATCGCGAGCCCGGTCGCATTCGCGCACAGCCGCGCCCAGAACGCGCTCTTCGAGCCGCCGCCGATGAACGACACCGCGTCGAGCGTCGTGCCGGCCGCACGCAGCGCATCGTAGCCGTCGGTCATCGCGAACGCGACGCCTTCCATCACCGCATACGCGAGGTCGTCGGCATCGTGTTCGTTGGTCAGCCCGAAGAACACGCCGCGCGCATGCGCGTCGTTGTGCGGCGTGCGCTCGCCGCCGAGATACGGCAGGAACAGCGGCGCGCGGGCCGGATCGGCGCGTTCGGCGCGCGCCGCGAGCACGCCGGGCGTCGCGCCGTGCGCGCGCGCGAGCCAGTCGAGGCTCGCGGCGGCCGACAGGATCACGCTCATCTGGTGCCAGCGCCCTTCGACGCAGTGGCAGAACGCGTGCACGGCCGCGTCCGGGTTCGGCGCGAAGCGGTCGTTGCCGGCGAACAGCACGCCCGACGTGCCGAGCGACAGGAAGCCGCTGCCGGCGCCCGTGATGCCCATGCCGATCGCCGACGCCGCGTTGTCGCCGGCGCCGCCGGCGATCGTCACGGGCCCGGCGATGCCCCATTCGCGCCGCAGCGCGTCGCGCAACTGCGCGGCGGCCGCGTTGCCTTCGACGAGGCGCGGCATCTGCGCGCGCGACAGCTCGGTCGCGGCGAGCATCCGGTCGGACCAGTCGCGGCGCGCGCAGTCGAGCCACAGCGTGCCCGACGCGTCCGACAGGTCGGACACGAATTCGCCGGACAGGCGCCAGATCAGGTAGTCCTTCGGCAGCAGCACCTTGTGCACCGCACGAAACACGGCCGGCTCGTATTTCGCGAGCCACAGCAGCTTCGGCGCGGTGAAGCCGGGCATCGCCATGTTGCCGGTGATCGCGCGCGATTCCGGCACCAGCGCCTCGAGCTCGACGCATTCGGTGCCGGCGCGCGTGTCGTTCCACAGGATCGCGGGGCGCAGTACCTGGTCCGCGCGGTCGATCAGCGTCGCGCCGTGCATTTGCCCGGACAGCGCGATGCCGCGCAGCGCGGCGAAGCCGGCCGGCTGCGCGGCGCGCACCGACGCGATCGCGTCGAGCATCGCGTGCCACCACGCCTGCGGGCTTTGTTCGGACCAGTGCGGATGCGGCCGGCTGATCGACAGCGTGGCCGAGCCGGTCGCGAGGGGGACCGATCGGGAATCGGTGAGCAGAACCTTGACCTCGGACGTGCCGAGATCGATGCCGAGAAATGTCACGTATGAAGCGTCCTGTCTGGGGCGCGCGGCGGCGCGCGTCGCGGGGGCGGCGCGTCGTCGCGGCCGTGCGGTTCGTTGAGCCGGTGCAGCGCGCGGAATTTCGACGGCGGCACCTGCTTCATCGCGAGAAACTGACGGTTGAAGTTCGACAGGTTGTTGAAGCCAACCCGGTAGCAGATGTCGGTCACCGTCAGGTCGGAAAACATCAGCAGCTCGCACGCCTCGTTGATGCGCAGCCGGTTCAGGTAGCGCACGAACGACGAGCCGGTGTGACGCCTGAAAAACCGCGTGAAGGTGCTGACGCTCATGCTGGCGAACGCGGCGACGTCGGCTTCGCGCAGCATGCCGGGCAGGTTCTGCTGCAGGTACGACAGCACCTGGTTGATGGTCGACGACATGTAGTGCTGCGTGTCGCTGCGGTAGCCGGGCCCCGCGAGCACGCGCCGCTCGCGGCACGACGACAGCCGGTCGAACAGCGACATCAGGATCTCGACGCGCCGGCAGCCGTGCGCGTTCGCGAGTTCGAGCATCAGCGGCGCGACCTCGATGCCGACGCGATCGGGAAACTGCACGCCGCGCGCCGCGTCGTCGATCAGCTCGATCACCGGCTGCAGCTCGCTGAACGCGCCGACCATCTTCTCGATCGCGTCGCGCGAGAACTGCAGCACGACGTCGCGCGACGGCACGCGTTCGCCGTCGGCGAGCTCGCTGACCCAGTTGTGCGGCAGATTCGGCCCGGTGACGATCAGGTTGCCGGGGCCGAAATCGCCGATGTGGTCGCCGACGAACACCTTGCCGCGCGACGCCTGGATCAGGTGAATCTCGTACTCGGGATGGAAGTGCCACTTCGCGACCGAATGCGGATAGTCGTGGACCCACGCGCGGAACGATTCGTCGCGGTGGGTGGGAACGATCTCGAGATCCGGGTTCATCGTGTGCTCCGTCGGGGCGTGCCGGCGTGCTACGAACGGGACATCGACCCGCCCGTCGCGGCAGGCGGCGTGGCGCGCGTCGCGGCCGCCGGCGGCGCCGCGTGCGCGATCGGGTTCGCATCCGGCAGCGCGACGTTGCGCTCGGTGCCGGCGTCGAACAGATGCAGGGCTTCTTCGTCGAAGCGAAACGCTACCACGGCGCCCGGCGCCGGGGCCATCGGGGCCGGCACGAGGGCCGCGCACGGCTGGCCGCGCCAGTCCAGCGTGACGAGCGCCTCCGCGCCGAGCAGCTCGACGAGCTCGACCGTGCCGGTCAGCGCGAGCGTGCCCGGGGTCGGATCGTCTTCCGCGACGAGCCGCAAGTGGTTCGGGCGGATCGCCGCCTTCACCTGCTGGCCGTCCTGCAGCCGCGCGAAGCGTGAAGACGCGAGCGGCCAGCGCGCGCCGTTGCAGTCGAGCAGCACGTTCGCGCCGACGCGCTCGATCGTGCCGTCCGCGAAGTTCATCGCGGGCGTGCCGACGAATCCGGCCGCGAATACCGTATGCGGCTGGCCGTACAGCTCGGCCGGTGTGCCGATCTGCTCGATGTGGCCACCGCGCATCAGCACGACGCGGTCGGCGAGCGTCATCGCTTCGAGCTGATCGTGCGTGACGTACAGCGTGGTCGTCTTCAGTTGCCGATGCAGCCGCTTGATGTCGCCGCGCAACTGCGTGCGCAGCTTCGCGTCGAGGTTCGACAGCGGCTCGTCGAACAGGAACACGGCGGGCGTCTTGATCATCGCGCGCGCGATCGCCGCGCGCTGCTGCTGGCCGCCCGACATCGCGCGCGGGCGGCGGTAGAGCAGTGCGTCGAGGCTCAGGATGCGCGCGACGTCGCGTACGCGGCGGTCGATCTCGTCGGCCGGCACCTTCAGCCGCCGCAGGCCGAACGCGATGTTGTCGTACACCGTCATGTGCGGGTACAGCGCGTAGTTCTGGAACACCATCGCGACATTGCGCTCGCGCGACGGCAGGTCGTTGACGACCGCATCGCCGATCACGAGCTCGCCGCCGGTGATCGCCTCGAGGCCCGCGATCATCCGCAGCATCGTCGACTTGCCGCAGCCGGACGGGCCGAGCAGCACGATGAATTCGCCGTCGGCGATCTCGAGGTCGAGCGGATGCAGCACGGCGGGGCCGCCATCGTAGTGCTTCGACAAAGCCTTGCAGGTGATCTGGGCCATGACTCAATCCATTTCGATCTGAATCTTGACGTCGCGCGGGTGCCCGCTGGCCGCTTCCTCGAACGCACGCACGCCTTCGGAAAACGGGAACGTGCGCGAGATGAACGGCTTCACGTCGATCGCGCCGGACGCGATCAGCGCGAGCGCGCGCGGAAAGATGTTCGCGTAGCGGAACACCGATTCGATGCGGCCTTCCTTCGCCTGCAGCGCGACCACGTCGAGCGGCACCGGCGCGACCGGCATCCCGATCAGCACCGCGCAGCCGCCCGGGCACATCAGGTCGACGAGGCCCGCATACGCGTTCGCGCTGCCGCTCGCCTCGAACACGACGTCCGCGCCCCAGCCGCCGGAGGCGTCGGCCACCGCGTCGGCCAGCGGCCGCGTGCGGACGTCGACGGTCGTGACGGCCGGGTTGTCGGCGAACAGCGCGAGCTTGTCCGGCACGACGTCGGCGAGGATCACGCGTGCGGCGCCGCCGGCGAGCGCGGCGAGCGCCGTCATCGCGCCGATCGTGCCAGCGCCGATCACGACCGCGAGGTCGCCCGGCTTCATCGCCGCCTTCTTCGCGGCCTGCAGGCCGATCGACAGCGGCTCGACGATCGCGCCTTCGGCGAACGACACGTTGTCGGGCAGCCGGTACGTGAACGCGGCCGGATGCACGACGAACGGCGTCAGGCAGCCGTGAATGGGCGGCGTCGCCCAGAAGCGCACGTCGGGATCGAGGTTGTAGAGCCCGCGCAGCGTCGCGGGCGAATCGAGGCGCGGCACGCCGGGCTCCATGCACACGCGGTCGCCGACGCGCAGGTGCGTGACGTCACTGCCGATTTCGACGACCGTGCCGGACGCTTCGTGGCCGAGCACCATCGGCGCGTCGACGCGGAACGGGCCGATCCCGCCGTGAACGTAGTAATGCACGTCGCTGCCGCAGACGCCCACCGTATGCACCTTGATCCGGACGTCGCCGGGGCCGACCGCTTGCGGCAGGTCGATGTCGCGCAGCGCGAGCTCGCGCGTGCGTTCGAGTACGAGTGCTTTCAACGTGTTCTCCTTATTTTCCCTTGACCATCGAATTGAGCAGCCGGCTCAGCATGCCGACGAACACGAGCGGCGGCAGCGCGAGCAGCACCGTCGACGCGTTGATCACGCCCCACGGCACTTCTTGGCCGAGCGACGTGAACGCGGATGCGACCACCGGCAGCGTCGCGCTGCGCGACGACGTGAGCGCGAGCGCGATCATCAGTTCGTTCCATACCAGCACGAAGCTGAACACGATGCCGCCGAGCAGCGTGCTCGCGCACACCGGCAGCGCGATGTGCCAGAACACCGCGTACGGGCCGTAGCCGTCGAGCGCGGCGGCTTCCTCGATCTCGCGCGGCAGCCGGCGGAACACCGGGATCGACAGCCACGTGATGGTCGACAGCGTGACGAGCAGGTACGTGACGATCATCGACAGCTTCGTGTCGTACAGCCCGAGATCGACCCAGATCGCGATCAGCGGCAGCGCGACCGCGACCGGCGGCAGGAAGCGCAGCGACAGCAGGAAGAACTGGATGTCGCGCTTGCCGCGCACCGGGTAGCGCGCGATCGCGTAAGCGGCCGGCACGCCGAGCACCGCGCCGATCAGCACGGCCGCGCCGACGATCGCGATGCTGTTGCCGAGCCCGATCAACACCTCGGGGCTCGACAGCACCTGTTCGTAGTTCGCGAGCGTCGGCGTAAAGAAGAAGCGCGGCACGGGCGTGACGATGTCGAGCAGGTGCTTGAGCGAATTGAGCACGGCCCAGAACAGCGGGAACGCGGCGACGAGCAGGATCGCGCCGGCGACCGCGACGGTGGAAACGGCGGCGGGGCCGCGGCGGGCCATCAGTCGTCCCATTTGTTGACCCTCTTCCAGATGAGCGTGAAGACGAGCGTGGTCGCGACCATCATCAGCACGGCCATGCCCGACGCATACGACACCTTGCCGGCGAGGCCGATGCCCTGCTGGTACGCGTAGAGATCGAGGGTCTCGGTCGCGATGCCGGGGCCGCCCTTGGTCATCACGTAGATCAGGTCGAACGAGCGCAGCGACTCGACCATCTTGATGAACACGAGGCTCACGAGCGGCGCCTTCAGCATCGGCAGCGCGATGTACGCATGCACCTGCCACGTCGTCGCGTAGTCGAGCCGCGCGGCTTCGAGCGGCTCGGGCGGCAGCGTCTCGAGCAGCTTCAGGATCACGACCGCGAAGAACAGCCCCCACTGCCACACGTCGACGAGCGCGACCGCGTACAGCGCGAGATGCGGATCGGCGAGGAACGCGGTGTGCTCGACGCCGAGCGCGCCGAGCAGCCAGCTCAGGATCCCGGTGAGCGGCGCGTACATGAACTTCCAGATGAACGCGGCCGACACGCGCGGCAGCAGCACCGGCATGATCAGCACCAGCGACGCGAAGCGGCGCCAGCGGCCGTGCACGCGCTCGAACAGGAACACCGCGAGCGCGATGCCGACGAGCACCGCGCCCGCGACCGTGACGACTTCCCACAGCACCGACACCTCGATTGCGTTCAGGAAGCGTCGGTCCGACGCGAGTCGCACGAAATTGCGCAAGCCGACGTATTCGCTGTCCGGGTAGCGCAGCACGCGGTTGCGCAGCGCGAGGTTGATCGCGGCGATCGTCGGGACGAGGCTCAGGACCGCGAGCAGCGCGAGCGTCGGCGCGAGGAACACCCACGGCAAGCTCGTGCGGTCGCGGCGCGCGCGGCCCCGCCGGGTCGACCGTGTGGCAGGGGCCGGGCGGACGCCGAGCGCGCGTCCGCCAGCGCCGTCATTTGCGAGCGCCATGTTCGAGCGCGTCCTTCGCGTACTGGTCCGCGTCGTCGAGCGTGCCGCGGATATCCGTCTGCGTGCCGGTGAACACCTGTTCGAGCGCGATGCCGAGGTTGTCGCCGATATCCGGCCACTGCGGCGTGCGCCAGATCGTCACCTGCGTGACGGGGTTGGTGTCGTTCAGCCCGGCCTGGATCTGCGGCGCGACATGCTGCTTGAAGTACGGGCTGCCGATCGTGCTTGAGCGGTTGTAGTCGCTGAACACGCCGTTGCGCAGCCGCGCTTGTTCCTGATCCTTGCTGGTCGCCCATGCGATGAAGCGGCCGGCGGCCATTCGCGTGCAGTCGTCCTTCGCGCCGACCGCCGAGATCGCGAAGCCGTGGCCGTACGCGGCCGACGGCAGCGGTGCGGGCGGGCGCGTGTAGCCGACCTTGCCGGCCACGCTCGACTTGCTCGCGTCTTCCATCCAGTCGGCGAACGGCGTCGATTCGATCATGAACGCGACCTTGCCCGAGCGGAACGCTTCGAGCGCGTTGCTCCAGTCGTAGGTCGCCGAGCCCGGCGGCGCGTACTTGAACAGGTCGCTGTAGAGCTGCGTGGCCTTCACGGCGCCCGGCGAGTTGAATGCGGGCTGGCCGCCCTTGTCGGTCCACGCGCCGCCCATGCCGAGCATGAACGGCGACCAGCGCCACACGTTCATTCCCGAGCCGCGCTGACCGCGCGCGACCCAGCCGTACAGCTTCGGCGGCGCGTTGAGCTGCTTGATCGCGGCGACGAGCTGGTCGAGCGTCTTCGGCACCGGGATGTGCGCGGCGTCGAGCAGGTCGCGGCGGTAGAACAGGAAGTCGCCGCCGCCGATCAGCGGCGCGAAATACGCGACGCCGTTGTAGCTCGCGACCGCGCGGCGGCCGGGCAGGAAGTCGTCGTAGTCATAGTCCTTCGGGTAGTACTTGAGGAGCGGCACGATCCAGTTGGCCGACGCGAATTCGGCGACGTTCGCCTCGTCGACGTAGTAGATCTGGTAGGAACCCGCGCCGGTCGACGCGTCGAGGCGCGATTTCGCGCGGCGGTCGTTCTCGCCGAAATAGCTGATCTCGACCTTCGTGCCGCTCTTCTTCTCGTAGTCGGCCAGCGACTTTTCCATTACCGACAGGCCGAGGCTCTTCTGCGCGAGCACCCGAAGGGTCGGCACCTTGCAGGTTTGCGCGGCCGCGATGCCCGGCAGACAGGCGCCGAGCAGCACGCCGGCTGCGACGATTCGCATCTTGTTCACCCGTGTCTCCTTGATTCTGCTTGTTCGAATGCCGCCGATGACGGCAGAGACAATGGTGTGACGCGGGCGATGCGATCACCACATCAAAAGAGTTCGAGAACCGATACTTTTTGCTCAGGGTTGGTCGTGCGATGCACAAAATGTGGTGGTGGGGCGTGAACCGTGCACCGCGCACGTGACGAGGTAACGGCGGCGCGTTACGCCGGGAAGCGCTCGCTTTCTGGCGCCGGCACGAGATCGTCGGGCCATTGCACCTCGAACCGCGTGCCGCCCGCGCCGGTCGGCACGCACCGCGCTTCGCCGCGATGCGCATGCGCGATCGCCGCGACGACGGCAAGCCCGAGGCCCGTGCCGCCGGGTTGCGACTCGTCGACGCGCCGGAACGCCTGGAACACGTGCGGCGCGAACTCGGCCGGGATGCCCGGGGCGTCGTCCTCGACGCGCAGCCGGCACATCCCGTTCGCGATGCGCGTCTGGATCCGGATCGCGCCGGGCACCGCGTGGCGGCGCGCGTTCTCCAGCAGCGCGAGCAACGCCTGGCGGATGCGGACCGGATCGCAGCGCATGCGCCGCGGGTCGAGATCGAGCGCCGGATGCTGGCCGGCGGCCTGCAGCGCGTGCGCGAACACGTCCACCACGGCGCGTACCTCGGCGGCGAGGTCCGTGTCGCGGATCTCGATGCTCAGGTGGCCGCTGTCGGCGAGGCTGACCACGCGCAGATCCTCGATCAGCCGCGTCAGCCCTTCGACCTGCGCGAGCAGGCTGCGGTACAGTGCGTCGCTCGGCGTGAACACGCCTTCGGCTAGGCCTTGCAGCCGGCCGCGCAGCACGGTCACGGGCGTGCGCAGTTCGTGCGCGATCGCCGCGTTCCAGAAGGTTTGCTCGTCGGTCACGCGCTGCAGCTCGCTCGCGAGCGCGTTGAAGTTGTCGGCGAGCAGCGCCGCTTCCTTCAACGAACGGTCGCCGGCGACCGCGCGTGCGCCGAGATCGCCGCGCGCGACGCGGCGGATGCTGTCCGTCACCGAATTCAGCGGCACGAGGATGCGGCGCGACAGGTTGATCGCAACGACGACCGCGATCAACAGGCCGACCAGCGTGGTCGAGATGATCCACACCCACTCCGGCCCGCTCGGGAGCCAGCTCACCGCCTGGAAAGATTGCGGCGAGTACTGGTACAGCAGGTAGTAGAACGCGTAGGCCGTCACGACGATCAGCACCGTGACGCCGAAGGCGATCGCGCCCATCGTCAGCGCGATCTGGCGGCTCAGGCCGTCGAGTCTCACTCGCCGCTCCACAGTTTGTAGCCGACGCCGCGCACGCTTGCCGGCACGCCCGCGACGCCGAGATCGTCGAGTTTCTTGCGCAGCTTGCTGACGTGGCTGTCGACCGTGCGCTCCAGCGCATCGCCTTCCGGCAGGCAGGTTGCCATCAGCTCGGCACGGCTGAACACGCGGCGCGGCGCGCGCGCGAGCTGCGCGAGCAGCTTGAATTCAGTGAGGGTCAGCACGAGCGTGTGGCGCGCGCCGTCGACTTCGACCGTCGCTTCGTGGTGCTCGAGATCGATCTCGAACGGCGCGGCGCGCAGCACGCGCTGCTCTTCCTGTCGCGAGCCGGCCATCGACCGGCGCAGCACCGCCTGGGCGCGCGCGACGACTTCGGCGGGGTTGAACGGCTTGACCACGTAGTCGTCGGCGCCGATGCGCAGCCCGGTCAGCTTGTCGATGTCCTGGTCGAGCGCGGTCAGCATGATGACAGGCGTGTCGCCGCGATGGCGAATCTCGGCGAGCACCTTCCAGCCGTCGACGTGCGGCATCTGCACGTCGAGCAGCACGAGGTCGGGCTTCAGCGACAGGTGGAGTTCGAGTGCGCGGCGGCCGTCGGCGGCGTGCACGGTACGCAGGCCGTTGCGCGCGAAATAGGCGATCAGGATTTCGGCGATCTCGGGTTCGTCCTCGGCGATGAGGACGAGCGCTTGCGCGCCTTGGCCGGCGCCGGCAGATGACGAAAATTCGGGCATGGCCACTCGTTCAGATCCATCGGGGTTCCATCGAATCGCCATACTACCGTACGGTTCCGGCGGTCGAATGGAGACGGGCGGCCCCACGCGAGGCGACGCGTTTGGACGCTATTGACGGCTCACGGAGGATGCACTTGCGCGTTGGCGAGAGACCGTGTCGGGTCGCGAGCGCGCGCTCACACGCCGCAGCCGGCGTGCGGCCCGACAGGTTTATTGAAATGGGCGGGGAGGAAGCGGAGGCGGCGCTGCCACTTGCTGCCGGCTTGCTTGCGTTTGTAAAGAAGTCGCGACTGAGATCGCGGCGCGGATGCCGGAACGCGCGTGCCCATGCAGCGGCACGCGCGTCCGTGCTCAGATGCGACCGAGCAGCACCAGTATCACGACAATGACGACGATCAGCCCGACGGTCCCCGATGGCCAGTAGCCCCAGCTTCGGCTATGCGGCCATGCAGGAAATGCGCCGATGAGCAGCAGAATCAGAACGATGATGAGGATCGTACCGAGCATCGCATCCCTCCTGGATTGATTCGACACGGTGGGCGCGGACGCAATTCGCGTGCCGCAACGAGCGGGCCGATGAAAGCCGGTGCAAGCGCATCGTCTGAATCTAGGGAATTCATGCGATGAATACTGGTTGATTCAAAAAATAAATTTCAAAAATGCCCGCCCGGTCGCTATGCTGGGCCTTCGGTTTTCCCTCAGGCGAGTGCAATGGCTGAACTCTTTCTGGTACGGCACGGGCAGGCGTCGTTCGGCACCGACGACTACGACCGGCTTTCCGCGGCCGGCGACCAGCAGGGCGCCTGGCTCGGCGAATACTTCGCGCGGCAGGGCCTGACGTTCGACCGCGTGATCTGCGGCACGATGAACCGCCATGCGCAGACGGTCGCCGCGATCCTGCGCGGGATGGGCCGCGAAGGTGTCGCGGTCGACCGACATCCCGGCCTGAACGAATACGATTTCCACGGGCTGTTCGCGGCAGCCGCCAGCGACTACCCGGAGATCGCGCGGCTTGCGGCCGGATCGATGAAGGAGCACTTCCGCGCGCTCCGGCAGGTGCTGCAGCTGTGGACCGAGGACAAGCTCGGCGAGGCGGCCCCCGAAACCTGGGCCCATTTCCAGCAGCGCGTGGCCGACGCGCGCGCGGCGATCCGCGAAGGCGGCGGCCAGCGCGTGCTGGCGGTGAGCTCAGGCGGCCCGATCGCGGTCACCGTGCAGCAGGTGCTCGCGGCGCCGCCGTCGAGCGCGATCGCGCTGAACCTGCAGATCCGCAACAGCAGTCTTTCGCAGTTTTTCTTCAACGCCGAGGCGTTCCACCTCGCGTCGTTCAACGGCATCCCGCATCTGGAGGACCCCGAACGACACGCGCTGCGCACCTACGGTTGACCCACGAACGATCGCGACGATGACGAACCCTTCCCAGCAACTCGACGTAGCCCGCCTCACGCGCTATCTGGAAACGCACGTGCCGGGCTTCGAAGGCCCGGTCGACACGGAGAAGTTTGCCGGCGGCCAGTCGAATCCGACTTTCCTGCTGAACGCGAAGAGCGGCCGCTACGTGCTGCGCCGCCAGCCGCCGGGTGAACTGCTGAAATCCGCGCACGCGGTCGACCGCGAGTTCCGCGTGCTCACCGCGCTGTCGGGCACCGCGGTGCCGGTCGCGCATCCGTATCACTTGTGCGAAGACCGCGACGTGATCGGCAGCCTGTTCTACGTGATGAGTTTCGAGGATGGCCGGATCTTCTGGGATCCCGCGCTGCCGGAACTGCCGAAGGCCGATCGCGCGACCTGCTACGACGCGCTGCTGCGGACGCTGGCCGCGTTGCACGACGTCGATGTCGACACGGTGGGCCTCGCCGACTACGGCCGGCCGGGCAACTACTTCGAGCGCCAGATCGGCGTGTGGACGAAGCAGTATCGCGCGGCCGAAACGGAGCGCCTCGACGCGATGGAGACGCTGATCGACTGGCTACCGAAAGCATGCCCCGAGGACACGGGCCGGCCGGCGCTCGTGCACGGCGATTTCCGGATCGACAACCTGATGTTCGCGCGCGACGGCTATCGCGTGCAGGCCGTGCTCGACTGGGAACTGTCGACGCTCGGCAATCCGCTCGCCGATCTCGCGTATTTCTGCATGTGCCTGCGGCTGCCATCCGGCGGGCAGGTGCGCGGGCTCGCGGGCCAGGATCGTGCCGAACTCGGTATTCCCGACGAAGCGGCGATCGTCGCGCGCTACTGCGAACTGCGTGGCATCGCGCCGATCCGCGACTGGCATTTCTACCTCGCCTTCAGTTTCTTCCGGCTCGCGGCGATCGCGCAGGGCGTGAAGGCGCGCGCGCTGCAGGGCAACGCATCGAGCGAGCAGGCGCTGCGCGTCGGCGAAATGGCCGGCCGGCTCGCCGAGCTGGCCGTCGGCGTGATCGACGCGCATCGCTGATCTCGCCGCGAATCGCCGCGGCCACCGCGCGGCGACACGACAACACAATCAATGGAGGAGCACAGCAACATGGCAACGAACCTGTTCGACCTGACGGGCAAGATCGCACTGGTGACGGGCGCGAGCCGCGGCATCGGCGAGGAAATCGCGAAGCTGCTCGCGGAGCAGGGCGCGCACGTGATCGTGTCGAGCCGCAAGCTCGACGATTGCCAGGCGGTTGCGGACGCAATCATCGCGGCGGGTGGTCGCGCCGAAGCGCTGGCGTGCCACGTCGGGCGGCTGGAGGACATCGCCGCGACGTTCGAGCACATCCGCGGCAAGCACGGCCGCCTCGACATCCTCGTGAACAACGCGGCCGCGAACCCGTATTTCGGGCACATCCTCGATACCGATCTCGCCGCGTACGAGAAGACCGTCGACGTGAACATCCGCGGCTACTTCTTCATGTCGGTCGAGGCCGGCAAGCTGATGAAGACGCACGGCGGCGGCGCGATCGTCAACACCGCGTCGGTGAATGCGTTGCAACCGGGCGACCGGCAAGGCATCTACTCGATCACGAAGGCGGCCGTCGTCAACATGACGAAGGCGTTCGCGAAGGAATGCGGGCCGCTCGGCATCCGCGTGAATGCGCTGCTGCCGGGCCTCACGAAGACGAAGTTCGCGGGCGCGCTGTTCGCCGACAAGGACATCTACGAGACGTGGAAGGCGAAGATCCCGCTGCGCCGCCACGCGGAGCCGCGCGAAATGGCCGGCACCGTGCTGTATCTCGTGTCGGATGCGGCGAGCTATACGAACGGCGAATGCATCGTCGTCGACGGCGGCCTGACGATCTGAGCGCGCGATGAAACTCGACAGCTACGCCGGCCAGGCTGTGATGATCACCGGCGCCGCGAGCGGCTTCGGCGCGCTGCTCGCGAGCGAACTCGCCGCGATGGGCGCGCGGCTCGCGCTCGGCGACCTGAACGGCGAAGCGCTCGAACGCGTGGCCGTGCCACTGCGCGCGGCCGGCGCCGACGTGATCGCGCAGCGTTGCGACGTGCGCGTCGAAACGGACGTCGCGTCGCTGGTGCATGAAGCCGTCGCGCGCTTCGGGCGGCTCGACGTCGGCATCAACAATGCGGGCATCGCACCGCCGATGAAGGCGCTGATCGACACCGACGAAGCCGATCTCGACCTGAGCTTCGCGGTGAATGCGAAAGGCGTGTTCTTCGGGATGAAGCACCAGATCCGCCAGATGCTCGCGCAGCGCGAAGGCGTGATCCTGAACGTCGCGTCGATGGCCGGCCTCGGCGGCGCGCCGAAGCTGGCCGCGTACGCGGCGTCGAAACATGCGGTGGTCGGGCTCACGAAGACGGCCGCGCTCGAATACGCGCGCCACGGCATCCGCGTGAACGCGGTGTGCCCGTTCTACAGCACGACGCCGATGGTCACCGACAGCGACATCGGCGATCGCCAGGATTTTCTGGCGCAGGGCTCGCCGATGAAGCGGCTCGGCCGGCCCGACGAAATCGTCGCGACGATGCTGACGCTGTGCGCGAAGGAAAACACGTATCTGACCGGGCAGGCCGTCGCCGTCGACGGCGGCGTCTCGGCCTTCTGAACCGAACGAACGGAAACACGAAAATCTCGAGGAGTCGATCATGGACTTTGGCTACACCCCGAAAGTGGAAGCACTGCGCGAACGCGTGCGCGCCTTCATGGATGCGCACATCGTGCCGCGCATCCGCCAGTGGAACGACGAAGTGCACGCGGGCCAGTATCCAGTGTCGTTCATGGAGGAGCTGAAGGAGCGTGCGAAAGCGGAGGGGCTGTGGAACCTGTTCCTGCCGCACCTGAAGGACGACGAGCCCGGCACGGGCCTGACGAACCTCGAATACGCGCCGCTCGCCGAGATCATGGGGCGCGTGAGCTGGGCGTCGGAAGTGTTCAACTGCAATGCGCCGGACACCGGCAACATGGAACTGCTGCACATGTTCGCGACGCCCGAGCAACGCGAACAGTGGCTGCTGCCGCTGCTGCGCGGCGAAATCCGTTCGGCGTTCGCGATGACGGAGCCCGACGTCGCGTCGTCGGACGCGACCAACATCACGACGCGCATCGAGCGCGTGGGCGACGAATACGTGATCAACGGCCGCAAGTGGTTCATCACGAACGCCGCGCATCCGAACTGCAAGATCTTCATCGTGATGGGCAAGACCGATCCCGACGCGGAATCGCACCAGCAGCAGAGCATGATCCTCGTGCCGCGCGACACGCCGGGCGTGACGGTCGTGCGCAACATCACGGTGGTCAATCACTACGCACCCGAAGGGCACTGCGAGATCACGTTCGACAACGTCCGCGTGCCGGCGCGCAACCTGCTCGGCGAGGAAGGCAGCGGCTTCGCGCTTGCGCAGGCGCGCCTCGGGCCGGGCCGTATCCACCACTGCATGCGCTCGATCGGCGCGGCCGAGCTGGCGCTGGAGCTGATGGTCGACCGCGCGCAGTCGCGCGTCGCGTTCGGCAAGCCGCTGAACCGGCACGGCACCGTCGGCGAATGGATCGCGCGTTCGCGCATCGAGATCGACCAGGCGCGCCTGCTGGTGCTGAAGGCCGCGTGGATGATCGACAAGGTCGGCGCGAAGGCCGCGCGCAAGGAAATCTCGATGATCAAGGCGCTCGTGCCGACCGTCTATACGGACGTGTGCGACCGCGCGATGCAGGTGTTCGGCGCGGCCGGGCTGAGCCCCGATACGCCGCTGGCCGACCTGTGGACCTGGGGCCGCGCGCTGCGCTTCGCCGACGGCCCGGACGAGGTGCACCTGCAGGCGATCGCGCGGATGGAGATCAAGGACGGCGAACCCGGTGCGACCGCGCCGTATCTGACGCCGCCGCCGCGCGGCTGAGCGGCGCGACGTGGACGAACGAATGGCGCCCGCCGTAAGATCTCGGCAAGGAGATCCGGCGATGCGCCTTTCGAAGATTGATCTGAACCTGTTCGTCGTATTCGAGGCGATCTACAACAAGCGCAACCTGACGCGCGCGGCCGAGGTGCTGAACCTCACGCAGCCGGCCGTCAGCAACGCGCTGGCGCGACTGCGCAAGACGCTGAACGATCCGCTGTTCGTCAGCACGCCGGCCGGGATGATGCCGACGCCGATGGCCGAGAACATCGTCGGCCGCGTACGCGAGGCGCTGCAACTGCTCGATTCGAGCGCGCACGAAGGCGACGTGTTCGATCCGGCTACTTCGGAGCGCGTGTTCCGGCTCAGCATGAGCGACCTGACCGAAGCGCTGCTGCTGCCGGCGCTCGGCGAGCTGCTGCAGGCGCATGCGCCCGGCATGCACGTGCGCAGCTATACGATGGACCGCCGCGAAGTCGCGACCGCGCTCGCGAACGGCTCGGTCGACATCGCGATCGACGCGCCGCTGATCGGCGATCCGCATCTGCACCAGGCGCTGCTCGTGCAGGACCGCTACGCGTGCATGATCCGCGACGATCATCCGTTCAAGGGCGATACGCTGACCATGGACGACTACCTGTCGATGGGGCACATCCACGTGTCGAGCCGCCGCAAGGGCAGCGGGCACGTCGACGCGGAACTGACGCGGCTCGGGCTGCGCCGCACCATCCAGATGCGCGTGCAGCACTACATGGTCGCACCGCTGATCGCGATGCGCGGCGATCTCGCGCTGACGGCGCCACTGCGGCTGCTGCAGCGCTATCCGGCGCGGATTCTCGAACTGCCGTTCGAGATGCCGCGGCTCGACTACTTCTGCTACTGGCATCGCAGCGCCGATCAGGATCAGGGCAGCCAGTGGCTGCGCGAGCAGTTGATGGCGTTGATGGGCGGGATCGGCGAGGTGCGGTGAGGTGAGCGCCGCGCGTGCGATCGTCACCGTCGAATCGATCGGCTGCGCGCACCGTTCTGAGCAGCGACCTCGATAAGGCGCTTTTCGACAGTTGCGGCGACGTATTCCGTCGGTAGAATCGGTACTTCCCTACCGGAGTGCCTCGCATGGACTCTCACGCCCCGAATCGCCACGCGCTGGCGCCACTCGCGTACCACGAAGCCGTGGCCGACTATTTGCGCCGGCACGAGCCGGACGTCTGGCGCTGGACCGGCGAGCGCGCGACGCATGTCGAACAGCTCGAATCGCTGCGCGCTTCGCTGCTGCGCGAAACCTACCGGATCGACGCCGACGCGCATGGCGATGTCCATGCCGCCCTGGCGCTGGCGATGGAGCGGCTCGGGATCATCGACGTGCCGGCCACGCTCTATCAGTCGCCAGGCACCCAGATGAATGCGTCGCTCGTATTCGTGCCGGGCGAGATCCACATCCTGTTGCAGGGTCCCGTGCTGGAGCGGCTGGCGCCGCCGGAACTGCTGGCGATCCTCGGGCACGAGCTCGCCCACTATCTGCTGTGGTCGCTCGACGACGGCCGATTCCTGACGGCGGACAGGGTCCTTAACGATGCGGCGGCCGCTCCCGGGGGAGCCGACAGCCATCGCGAGACGTTTCGGCGTTATGCGTTGCACACCGAGCTCTTTGCCGATCGGGGCGGCGCGTTGGCGGCGGGCGCGGTGGCGCCCGCGGTTTCGACCCTCGTGAAGGTGCAGACGGGCATCAGCACGGTGGATGCCGCGGCTTATCTGCGTCAGGCCGCCGAAATCGAATCGAACGAATCGAGTGCCAGCGCGGCATTGAGCCACCCAGAGACTTTCATCCGTGCCCGTGCGCTGGCGTTGTGGTGGGACGGCGAGGTGAGCCTCGACAGCTGGATCGACACGCGGCTGCACGGCCCGCTTTCGCTGGAGCGGCTCGACCTGCCGAGCCAGGCGCGCCTGCAGGCGCTGACGCGCGGATTCCTCGCGCATTACCTCGATGGCGCGTCGCTGGCCAGCGATGCCGTGCTGGCCCAGGTACGCATGCTGTTCCCGGACTGGCGTGAGGACGAACCCGTCGTCGGCCCGGACGCCTTCGACGCCGCAGGTATCGACGACAGCGTGCGCAGCTACCTGAACGCACTGATGATGGATCTTGCACTGGCGGATCCCGATCAACGCGACGTGGCGTTGCTGCGCGCCGGCCGGGTTGCCCGGGCGCTCGGCAGTCTCGATGCACTGCAGTTCAACCTCCGGCGTGACGCGGGTCTCGGCAAGCGCGAACTCGAACGCTACAAGCGGCAACTGGCCGAGGAGAAGGAAGCATGAACGACAGGATCGCCGACGGTGTGCCGCGCACGCTGCATACGCTGATTGCCGCGCAGGCCGGCGCGGCATTGTCGACTGACGACGTGCTTGTACTGGTGCTGCCGCTATTCGGGCAGGTAGCGGAACTGCATGCGGAAGGCAAGGTGGCGGCGCTCGACACGGACAGCATCGTGATCGATGAAGGAGGCGGGCTGGCGCTGCGACGCCCCGACGGCGAGGTGCCGCTGATGGATGTCGGCGCGGTGCACCGAGTGCAGCCGCACCCTGCGTCGGGCCTGAACATCGTCGGCGCGCTGCAGCTGGATCACACGCCCGACGGCCATCACAGCCAGACCGATCTCGCGTTGCAGCTTGACGCGGCGGCGCCGGTCGAGCGGCCCGTCTATTTGCCCGGGTACGCGAGCTGGGAGCGGTCCATCGGGCATCACGACGAGATCACCGACGTGTTCATGCTAGGAATGGTGCTGGCCAGCCTCGCATGCGGGTTGAATTTCGAAACCGAAAGCGACCTGCGCGCGTTCGTCGAGCATCGGCGCAATCTGTTCGTGCTTCACGAACGGCTGCATCCGATCGTTGCGGCGGCGATCGTCGAAATGACGGAAGTGAACCGTCATGACCGCGCGACCGACGTGGCGGCACTCGCGATGCGTCTGCGCACCTGGCGCGAGCAACCGCTCGGCCTGGACGTCGAGCGTGCGCTGGCCGGCGCGACGGGCACGGCCTCGCGCCGCGGTGCCGTGCTGACGCATCTTCGCGACCGGCTGTTCGATCTGTCGCGTCGCAACCGGCTGCTGCATTTCCGCCCTACTGCGGCGACCGTCAACCTGACCGTGGCCAGCGTGCCGCTGATGCTGCAGATCGAAAGCGTGCGCCCGGAGCACATCTGCACGTGGGGCGGACCGTTCGCGGCCGACGTCGTGGCCGGCAAGGCCGTGCCGCTGCAGCAATGGCTGCGATTCGACGATCAACCGTACCTGCCCGCATCGCTGGACCGCTTGATCGCCGATACGCGCCGCGAACGGGCCGAATTCGGCTTCAGCAACCTGCGTCTCGTGGTCGCGTTCCTGCGCTGGCACAACCTGAAGGAGGCGCCCGACGAGCGCGTCGTGTCGCCGTTGCTCTGGTTGCCGGTCGAGCTCGTCAAGCGCAAGGGCGTGCGTGATCAGTACGTGATTCAGTGCACCGGCGGCGACGCCGAATTCAATCCGGTGCTGCGGCACCACTTGAGCCAGCTCTACGACATCCGGCTGCCCGAGACGGTCGATCTGGGCAAGATCACGCTGGCCGAAATTCATGCGGATATCCTGGCGCAGATCCGGCGTTCGGAACCGTCGGTCGAGCTCCGGCTCGTCGACAAGGCATCCGTTCGATTGGTGCGCCAGAAGGCGCAGCAGCGCATGCTGCAATACCGGCGGCGCAAGCCCGCCGCGGGTGCCGGTGGTTCGCACGGCGGTCGGCTGCCTTCGTTCAGCTATGCGCAGGACGACTACCGGCCGCTCGGCCGCGCGTTGTTCGAGGCGTGGGTGCGGCCGAGCGAGCTGCCGCAACGCTTCGAAGCCGGCGCCGCGCCCGACGCCAGCGTGCGGCGGCCACAGATGGCCGACGCCGCGGCGGAGGCCGTCGATGAGCGGCAGGGTTACGTGCTGCAGGAATCCGACGGGCATCGCTACGCGTGGGATCTCGACCTGACGCAGGTCACGCTGGCCAATTTCAACTACAGGAAGATGTCGCTGGTGCGCGACTACGCGCAACTGCTCGACGAGACCGGTGTGAATCCCGCGTTCGACCGGGTGTTCTCGATCGAGCCGCGCGAGGTGGAAACGTCCGCGGCCGCGCCGCTGCCGGTGGGCGAGCAGTGGAACGTGGTGGCTTCCGATGCGACCCAGAATGCGTCGGTGAGCCTCGCGCGCAGCAAGCGCAGTTTCATCATTCAGGGGCCACCCGGCACCGGCAAGTCGCAGACCATCACCAACCTCATCGCCGATTACGCGGGGCGCGGCAAGCGTGTGCTGTTCGTGTGCGAAAAGCGCGCGGCGCTGGACGTCGTGTTCCACCGGCTCAAGCAGAGCGGGCTGGACGCGCTGTGTTGCCTCATCCACGATTCGCAGTCGGACAAGAAGGCGTTCATCGCCGATCTGAAGACATGCTACGAGCGATGGATCGCCCAACCGCACGACAGCGAGGCGCTTCATGCACGGCGGGCAGCGCTGATCGATGCGCTCGACGTCCAGCAGCGGCGCATCGATGCATTCGAAGCGGCGATGGCGGCGGCGCCCGACGCTCTGGGCGCCAGCGTGCGCGCCTTGCTGCGCCGGCTGGTTGCGCTGCCGGCGGTGCCGGACGTCGGCTTTGCGCTGCGCGAGCGCTTGCCGGCGCTGGCCGTATGGGACCGCCATGGCGAGCTGACCCAGCGCGTGCATCGTGCGATGCGCGAACGATTCGGCGCGAATAGCCTGGCTTCGCAACCCTTCGCGCGGCTGTCGGCGGCGCTGCTGGCCGACGAGCGGGCATTCGGGCGCGCCGAGCAGCTATGCCGGGACGCCGACGCGCTGTTCGACGCGCTCGATCCGGTGCTCGAAAGCACGGTGGCGTCGATCGGACACGGCACGGCGCTGTCGCGCGCATGTGCGATCGCTGCCGACTGCCAATGGCTGATCGATACCGGCCTCGCTGCGCATCTCGACGTGCTCGATCCGGCGTCGTCCGCGCAGACGGCATTGCAGGAAGTCCGCGACGCGTTGTCCGCGCACGCTGACGCGCTGACGGCCGCGCAGGCCACTACCGTGCACTGGCGAGACAAACTGTCGCCGGGCGATACTGCGTCGGCGCTCGCACTCGCGCGCCGGTTCGAGGCGTCCGCTTTGCGATGGCTGCAGCCGGCATGGTGGCGGTTGCGCGCCGAGCTTCGGCGTCGCTACGACTTCGCGCAGCATGCGGTGCATCCCGGCTACGTCAAGGTGCTGGAGCAGCTTGCCGCCGAGCAGGCCGCTGCTGCCGCACTCGACGCAGCCGATGTCGAGTGCCGCAAGCGCTATGGCGTGAGCGAAATGGGGGCGCTCCTGCGCGCGCTGGCCGAGCTGGAGGCTCGGCTGGCGTCGGACGGCGATCTGCGTGGACGGATCGCGCATCTGCGTCAGGCGGTCGATCCGCTTGCTGCCGCGCGTATCGATGCCGGCGCGCGCGAGGCGCTCGACAAGCTCGAGCGTCGCATCCGCGACAACCTCGTCATGGACGATGGCGTGTCGCTGGCCGAAGTCGCCGAAGCGCTGCGTGATCTTCGGGAGGGGGTGGACGACTTGCCCGACTTGCTGCCGCTATTGCGTGCGGTGCACGCGGCTGACCCCGCGTATGCGGCGACGCTGCAGTCGGTCGACCTCGCGCCCGCGGAGCTGGAGGCGCTCGTTGCCGACGAGGCGTTGCGCCGCCTGGAGCGCGAGAATCCGGTGCTCGCGCGATTCGGCGGCGCGGCGCTCGCGCAATCCGCGCGCGCTGCCGCCCGAATCCAGCGCGAATTGCTGACCGTGAATGCACAGGTAGTGAGTGCGACGTTGCATCGGCAGTTTGCCGACCACGTGCGCCAGTCCTCGCTGTCGGCTACGCAACTCGATGCCGACGGCAAGACCTTCAAGAAGCGCTACGCAACCGGCCGGCGTGAACTCGAACACGAATTCGGCAAGAGCATGCGCCACCGGTCGATCCGCGATCTCGCCGACGACGAGACGGGTATGGTCGTCAACGACCTGAAGCCGATCTGGCTGATGAGCCCGCTGTCCGTATCCGACACGCTGCCGCTGTCGCCCGACCTGTTCGACGTGGTGATTTTCGACGAGGCCAGCCAGATTCCGACCGAGGAATCCGTGCCGGCGCTCAGCCGGGCCCGCCAGGTCGTGGTGGTCGGCGACGAGATGCAGCTGCCGCCCACGAGCTTTTTCACGGCAGCGGGCACGGAAGGCGAGGACGAGATCGTGATCGAGGAGGAGGGCGAGCGCATCGCCATCAACCTCGATTCCGACAGCCTGTTGAATCAGGCAGCGCGCAATCTGCCCGCGACGCTGCTGGCGTGGCATTACCGCAGCCGGCACGAAGCGTTGATCAGCTTCTCCAATGCGGCGTTCTACGACGGCCGTCTCGTTACGATTCCCGATCGCGTGCTGGAGCGCGCCGATGAGGACGGGTGGTCGGTGCAATCGACTCAGGATGATGCCGGCATCGTGGGTGCCGATGCGCTGCTTGCTCGGCCGATCAGTTTCCACCGGCTTGACGACGGCGTGTACGTCGAGCGCAGCAACGTGCCGGAAGCGCGCTATATCGCATCGCTCGTCCGCGAGATGCTGCGCCGCGAGACGGGCCTGAGCCTCGGCATCGTCGCGTTTTCCGAGGCGCAGCAGAGCGCGATCGAAGCCGCGCTGGAGGCACTGGCGGCCGAAGACGCCGATTTCGCCGCGCGGCTCGAGCGCGAGTACGTGCGCGAGGACGATGACCAGTTCAATGGCCTGTTCGTCAAGAACCTGGAAAACGTCCAGGGGGACGAGCGCGATGTGATCATCCTCAGCATCTGCTATGCACCAGGCCCCGACGGCAGGATGCTGATGAATTTCGGGCCGATCAACCAGCGTGGCGGCGAGAAGCGTCTGAACGTCATCTTCAGCCGCGCACGGCACCGGATGGCCGTGGTCGCGACGATTCACGCCGAGGCGATCACCAACGTGCACAACGACGGCGCGGCCGCGCTGCGGGCCTTCCTGCAATTTGCGCAGGCCAGCGCCACGGGTCAGTTCGACCGTGCGCAGGCGGTGCTCGGTGCGCTGAATCAGGGCGCGCGCGATGCGTTCACGCGGCGGACATCGGCTGACGCCATTCGCGATTCGCTGGCCGAAGCGTTGCGCGCGCGTGGTCACCCGGTCGATATCGACGTTGGGCGCTCGCAATTCCGCTGCGATCTGGCGATCGTCGATTCATCGAAGCGGGACTACGCGCTCGCCATCCTGCTCGACAATCCGGCCCATGTCGTGGCCGATACGACCGAGCGCTACGTATTCCGGCCCGACATCCTGCGCGGCTTCGGCTGGCGCGTGCTGGACATCCCCGGGAAAGACTGGCTGGATGACCCGGCTGCCGTGCTTGCGCGCATCGAGGCCATGCTCGTGGATGGCCAAGATCGAGCACTCGACCAGGAAATCGAGTTGCCGACACCGGCTGTTCAGGCGCCCGCGCCGGAGGAGGCAACTGGGCAGAAGGAGGCCGTGGCGGCCGCCGTGGTACCGACGGAACGCGTGCGATCGCTGCGATTCGAGCAAGGCGCTTCCAGCAAATTCTGGCGCGCCAGCCTGAGGGGCACGGAGCTGAACGTGACGTACGGTCGGATCGGATCGACCGGACAAGCCAACCTCAAGCAATTCGAAACTGTCGAGCGTGCACAGCGCGAGATGGACAAGCTGGTGACGGAGAAACTGCGCAAGGGGTATGTCGAAGACCCGGCCGGGTGACGGCCGGCGTTCGATACGCCGGTGATGCAGGCGTTCCACACGCAGTTGGAGGCCGACTTCGGGTTTCGACGTTCCTCGCGTGGATCGACAGCATATTCAACCGGACCGGCGAAGCGTGGTCGATCTCGGGGCGCAGGGTGTAACGCGGGTCGGATGAATGGGGAGGTGGCGGCGCGCAGATGCGTGCCGCCGTAACGTCAATACGAATCGTCGTCGAAGCGCGACGAAGCCGGCCGGCGCTTCATGTCCTTCAACCAGCCCCGGACCTGTTCCGGATCCTCGAACTCGCGCAGCGCGACGCTCAGGTCCTGGTTGCTCCGCTGCATGCCGGCAATGTCGCGCGCGAGCATGCGCAGCACGGTATCGGGCGCGACCTTGGTGGACGACGCGATGCCGTAGGTCCGCCGGAAGTCGTTCTCGACGTGCACGATCTCCTGATCGAGCTCGCGCAGCTGTTCCTCGAGGATCCCGTTGTAGCGCGTGAGCCGCGCCTCGCTGAGGCCGTCGATCGCGCGCCGGTCGATCTGTTCGATCTCCAGCTGCAGTTCGAGCAGTTGCAGCAGGTTGCCCTTCTCGTAGGCGCGGTTGACCCGCTGCATCAGTCCGGTCTTGCGTTGCTGCTCCTGCGGATCGGTTTCGCGATCGGGATGCAGCGCGCTCGCGAGCTTGCGATAGATCTCGCGGATCGATTTGTTCGATTCGGCCCGCTCGGCTTCGATGCGCGCCTGCGCGGCCGATTGCTTCGGTGCTTTCTTGCGCTTCGTGCGCTGCGCCTCGCGGGCCGCGTGAGCGGCCATGTCGCGCTCGAACTGTGCGTCGAGTTCGGCCTGCATGCGTGCTGCGAGTTCGTCGGGCGACAGCGTGTCGAGATCGTCCAGCGGTTGTGATTGCGGTTCGGCTTCCCGTTCCGGTTTCGTCGGCTCGGGATCGGTCGCGGGGACGCCAACGTTTCCGGACGCGGCATGCCGGTTGTAGATGACCTTCAGCGCCGGGTCGTCGCTCACGTTCAGCAAATCACCCGCCATGTCGGCGATCAGGTCGGACAGCGTGCGCTGCTCGGCCTTGCTCAGGCCCTTCTGCAGGAACGCGTCGTCGAGCAGATGGATCAGCCGGATGCGCAGTGCCGTCGCTTCCTGTTCGAGCGGCAACAACCCGTCGACGAATTTTTTCTGGAACGCCGGCATCACGGCGTCCCACGCGCCGAGTCGCTCGCGCCGCGTCTCGATCTGCTTGACGAGCGTATTGAACGTTCGCTGGGCTTTCGACAGGCTGGCTGTCTCGTGGCCGGGTGCGATGGCGACCGCGGCACCGCGACGTGCGGTCATGATGAGTGTCCTCCGGCCGCGGCGGGACGCGCGGCAGGCCGGTATTTTAGCTGCATGCCCGCGGGACGGCGCGGAATGGGCGTTCTTCCCCGCAGCGACCGGTGGCGCGTCAGCGCTTCACGGCCGGCGAGCCGGAATCCGTGCCTGGTGCGCCATTCGGCCCGTAGGCCGCTTCGGCGTTCTTCTGTTCGGCGAGGCGCTTCGCGGCCAGGCGTTCCTGCGCGGCGACGATGTCATCCGGATAGTTTTCGTCGTCGGCGGCGATCGGCACGTAGCCGACCGCTTCGAGGTCGAACAGCTCCTGGCGCACCTGGGCGCGTGTGAGCGTCGAGTGCGACGATTGTGCGTACGACACGATCGGTGCGGCGATGAGAACGGTAGCGGTAGCGGCGGCGATGGTGACGATGATGGATTTCACGGTTTCCTCAGACGGTTTCGTTACGGTTCGGCGCGCATGGGCGCGGCTGAGCCGACGACACAAGTTTAGGAACCCGGACCGCCCGGATAAATGGAGAATCCGTGTCAGCAGTGTTACAGCACGAGCAAGAGTGGGCCGGATGGCGTCGCTGCGCCACGCTCAGAACAGTTGCCCTTGCCCGGAGATCACGCGTTCGAAATCGTCGCGCAGGAACGGCAGGATCGCATCGGCGACGGGTTGAAGCTGGCGGCTCAGGTAGAACGCATAGTCGATCGGCGAGCGCATCGTTTCGAGCGGCTCGGGGCCGGCCGTCGTCATCACGTAGCTGATCCAGCCCCCGCGCTGATACTGCAGCGGCCGGCCCTGTGCATGGTTGAACTCGTCGGCGATCCGCGCCGCGCGCACGTGCGGCGGCACGTTGCGCTCGTATTCGCGCAGCGGCCGGCGCACGCGCTTGCGGTAGACGAGTTGATCGTCGAATTCGCCGGCGAGCGTGCGCTGCACGTAGTCGCGAATGAAATCCTGGTACGGCTCGCGCCTGAACACGCGCCGGTACAACTCGCGCTGGAACTGCTGCGCGAGCGGGGTCCAGTCCGTGCGTACCGTTTCGAGCCCCTTGAACACCAGATCCTCGCCGCCGTCGGCCGTCGCCGCGAGGCCGGCGTACCGCTTCTTGCTGCCTTCTTCCGCGCCGCGCACGGTCGGCATCAGGAAGCGGCGGTAATGCCGCTCGTATTGCAGCTCCAGCGCGCTGTCGAGCCCGAACTGCTCGCGCAGATGGGCGTGCCACCAGCGATTCACGTGCTCGACGAGCGCGCGTCCCTTGGCGCCGGCTTCGTCGTCGTCGTGCGCGCGGCCGAGCCACACGAACGTCGAATCGGTATCGCCGTAAATCACTTCGTAACCCTGAGCTTCGATCAGTTGGCGCGTGCGATGCATGATCTCGTGGCCGCGCATCGTGATCGACGACGCGAGGCGCGGGTCGAAGAAGCGGCAGCCCGTCGAGCCGAGCACACCGTAAAACGAATTCATGATGATCTTCAGCGCCTGCGACAGCGGCGCGTTGCGCTGCCGCTTCGCGTCGTCACGGCCTTCCCACACGCGGCGCACGATATCGGGCAGGCAGTGCGCGGTGCGCGAGAAACGCGCGCCGAGAAAACCGGGCACCGATGCGTCGTCGCCAGGGTGCGCGAGCCCTTCGATCAGACCGACGGGATCGATCAGGAACGTGCGGATGATCGACGGATAGAGGCTCTTGTAGTCGAACACGAGCACCGAGTCGTACAGCCCGGGGCGCGAATCCATCACGAAGCCGCCGGGGCTGTTCTGCCCCGTCACGT